>WNGK01001356.1_pt1 | contig 26445 bp, 22 predicted proteins | sample 5400601 | NCBI WGS metagenome assembly WNGK01 (sample SAMN13153376, study PRJNA577476) | soil metagenome | isolation source: 60 cm soil or saprolite under Garry oak tree replicate 1 | place: USA:California | collected 2016-06-15
AAGTTGCCGATCCCAAAGCCAAAGATCACGTCGGTGTCGGCGCTTTCAATCTTGTGCGTCGCAGCACGTACGAGGCTATTGGGACCTACGACAGGCTGCGATTTGAAGTTGTGGACGACATGAAGTTCGGCAAAGTAATAAAGAACTCTGGTTTCCGCCAGCGGGTTGTGCTCGGGGATGACCTGATCGCGATTCGCTGGGCGCTCGGTGCGCGTGGGGTCGTGAATAATCTCACCAAGAATTTCTTCGCCGTAATGTCGTTTCAGGTATGGCGCGCTGTGGGCGGATCCGTCGTGCTCGCGATATTGAATCTGACCCCATTTCTCGGCGCAATACTCGTCCATGGCTGGGCCCGAGTTCCGTATCTCGTTACTCTCATCTCGATGTTCGCGTTGTACGCCGGCCTCTGGCGCCGCGACAAGATCGGGCCCTGGTATTTTTTCCTGCACCCAGTCAGCACAGTGCTCATCATCTACACCGTTCTGCGCTCAATGTGCGTGACTCTATGGAATGGAGGCGTAGTCTGGCGAGGCACCTTCTATCCACTTGAGGAACTGCGAAAGGGCTTAGTGTAATTTTCATCTGAGACCGTGTACCTCTGTGTCCTCTGTGGTTATCGATCTTCAACGTCCTCAGGAATATCAATGGACAAAGGTGGCTTTTGCCGCTTGCTGCACGTGTTGCGCGCCCGCGAAGCCCGGAATTTCCCCGCGTTGAAATGTCCGCGTTGCTCCACATCGAAGCTCTTCGGCAGAGGCGAAATCCGCGCTCCAGCACCACCAAGTTGCCGAGCATTTTCCAGAACGATCTCCGCCCGCCCGTCGTAGTCTTTGATCTCTCCGTGAACGTCGACGATGCTCCCTGCTAATTGCTGCACGTCGCCGACATTGTTGAGATCGTAAGAAAACACCACTACGCTAAAAGGGCAGAGCTGGTAGTACTTCGCAAAAATCCAGATCATGGACTCCGTTATTTCCAGCTTCCACCCCGGACCACGTTCCCGGTGACGCATTGAGTTTCGCCAATATGTTTTCGCGCTTGATCAAATGGAATGCATTCGGCGGAAACAAAGGGAGACAACAGAACAATAACGGTCTGCGCAACGACAGAGCGGATCACAAAAAGATTTTAGGCTGATGCTAGAGAATGAATGCGCAATCAGGAGAGAAAATTAGTAATGATTCCCAGAACAGAACTAGCACGAAGCAGAGTTGTGCAGCTGCGGGCATCCCCGCCCGCACACGGCGGGGGACGCCTGCCAAGTTCAATCCACCCTACCGGAACGCCTTCACCGCTGCCGTCTCGTCGTCCTTGACGTCGAAAACGGTATAAAGCTTCGTGATCTGCAGCAGATCGTGGACCTTCTTGGTCAAATTCAGCAGCTTCAATTCGCCGCCCTGATTGCGCACGGTAGTGTAGGCGCTGACCAGTTCGCCGATCCCCGAGCTGTCGATGTAATTCACGTCGCCCAGGTTCAGCAGAATCTTCTTCTGCCCCTTGCCAAGCAGGTCTTTGACATTGTCCCGCAGCACGACGCTGCCTTCGCCCAGCGTGATGCGCCCACTGCAATCCACAATAGTGATGCCGTCAACCTGGCGTGTACTGGTTTTCAAGTTCACTGGGAAGCCTCCTTGCCGCCCTCGGATGTTCCGTGGACGTGCTTAGTAAGTTTGATTTCTGTGCCCGCCTGGGACGGGGTGATCTTCACATCGTCCATAAACGAGCGGATTAAGAAAATTCCGCGACCTGATGTCTTTAAAAGATTTTCCGGCGCCAGCGGATCTGGAATCTTCGCCATGTCCAGACCCTTGCCCTCGTCGCGGATCGTGATCACCAGGTTGTCCGTGGTGCGCTCGAACTCCAATTCCACTTTCTTCGCCGGATCGTACGCATTGCCATGCAACACGGCATTCACAGCCGCCTCGCGCACCGCCATCGCAATCTGCATGACCTCATCTTCGCCAAATCCGGTCTCCGACGCGATCCGGCTCGCGGTCTGTTCCGCGTTGTCCACGGTCTCCAGCGTCGAATCCCACTTGTAGGAGAACCGGTCTCCGGCCATAAGCAGAGGTTTCAATGAATTTTGTATGACTGCGACGGCACAACCCTTACCTGCCGGCAGCAGACGATGTGGCCAGGCAGATTGGGTAGTTTGAACCTTCCACTGTGGAAATGTCAACGTCGGAGGAGTGGGGCAACTTGTCATACCACAATAGAAATGTCCCCTATAATGAATCACCACGCCACCGAAAAAGCCGGCGTTTTCATGTGCTGATAGCCGCGTCTCCAAGGGTGTGTGCTGGGCGGCGTATACGCGTGCCATCGCGTAGGGCTCGGGAGGGAGGCGCGGAGGAAGGGGCAGCCCCTTTCTTCGCTCATCGTTGTCGAAGTCGGCACGAGCTCGCGAAAGCGAAGCTGCTGCCCGCGATAGTGAATGGCAATCTCTCCAGCTTCGTTCTGCCGCACCACCACCCGGCTCTTGGCCGGTGCCAGTGTTTCATCTGCCGCTCCAATTGCAGCAGATGGTTTTTATAACGCACCACCCAATCTTCACGCACCGTCCGTTCTTCCTCCAGCCAGAAGACTTCGTCGAGTTGCCTCGCCGTGGGCCGCCGCCGATGATAATCGGCTTAGGCGGCGGCGGGGCGCGCATAGCGCCGGCAGTGACCCTATACTTCTTTTGGGAGCAATGCAGACCGCATGTGCCGCTCCGGCACGTTATGAAAAACCAGCGACGCATTCGAACTCCGGTTCACATCGCCTCAACGTCATCGATATTCTTGCTTTTACTAATGCCAATCCAACTACACGCCACCGAAGCTGTGACTCCACAGCAGATCGATACCGTCTTCTCGCATTTAATCGCGGCAAACGCTCCCGGCGCCGCAGTTCTCGTGATCCACAACGGCCGCCCAGTTTTCCAGCGTAGCTACGGTATCAGCGATCTGCGCAGCCGCACCAAGATCACCCCACAAACAAATTTCCGCCTGGCATCCGTCACTAAACAATTCACCGCGATGGCCATCATGCTCCTTGTGCATGACAGCAAATTGCGTTACGACGATCACCTCACCGACATCCTCCCCGATTTTCCGGCGTACGGTCGCGCGATCACCATCCGCCATCTGCTCAACCACACCTCGGGCCTGCAGGACTACGAAGACCTGATGCCACAGCCCGCCCCCAAACTCCCGGTCGAGCAAGTTCAAATGCACGATGCCGGCGTCCTCGAGCTCCTGAAGCAGCAGAAGGCCACAAAGTTCACTCCGGGGTCAAAGTGGGCCTACAGCAATTCGGGATATGTTTTGCTCGGGGTAGTTGTAGAAAAAGTCTCCGGCAAGACATTCTCCGACTTCCTGCGCGATCGAATTTTCGCTCCGCTCAAAATGACCAACACTGTTGCGTATGTGCGCGGCAAGAACGAGGTTCCCAACCGCGCTTTCGGACATAGTCTTGAATCAGACACATGGAAGGAAACTGACCAAAGCCCGACTTCGGCGACTCTGGGTGATGGCGGCGTATATTCGTCGATTGAAGACCTAACCAAATGGGATCAGGAACTACGCCAGCACACGCTATTGAGCGAACAAGAAATGCAACCCGCCCTCACTCCCGTGAAAGTGGCGGAAGGCAGTGCCACCGAGCCCGACGGCGCTTCCGCCACCTACGGCTTCGGATGGTTCCTCAATCCGTTCCACGGCCACGTCCGCATGTGGCACTACGGCGAAACCATAGGCTTCCGAACGACAATCCAGCGCTTCGTGAAAGACGATCTGACCGTAATCGTCCTCTGCAATCGCAGCGACCTGGACGCGTCAGCTCTCGCTCTGCAAGTGGCGGACTTGTTCTTAAGAACGTCCAAATAAGCTGCCACCCAACACCCACTGTACGTGACTCTCGCCGTCACCGTTCTTCTGTGATACAAACCCACGATGCCCTCCCCAAGCCAGCCCACGCTCGTGCGCGCCATTGGCCGCTGGAGCCTGACTGCGCTGATGGTCAATTGCATCATCGGAAGCGGCGTCTTCGGGCTGCCGTCCGTTATTTCCGGTCTGGTAGGAAACGCCAGTCCGTTGGCATGGCTGTTTGCTGCGGTGGGGACCGGTCTGGTGATGGCCTGTTTTGCCGAAGTTTCTTCGCGCTTCGATCAAAGTGGCGGGGTTTATCTCTACACGCGCGCGGCGTTCGGCAGAACTGCCGGAATCACTGTCGCTTGGTTCGGCTGGCTTACCCGGCTCACAGCCGCCGCTGCTAACGCGAACCTGTTCGTAATTTATCTTGCCGAGTTCTGGCCTTCAGCGAAGATTCCAGTGTTTCGTCTTCTAGTCTTGACCGTGTTGCTGGGCTTCTTGACTGTAGTGAACTATGTCGGAGTGCGTCGCGGTACGGCTTTGAGCAATCTGTCCACCGCAGCAAAACTACTCACGCTCGGCGGATTCATTGGCGCAGGCCTCCTTTTTCTAGCGTTAAAACATTCCCCATTGATCATCGCCACGCCTGCTGGGCCTCCCGGAAAGTGGCTGCACGCCGTTTTGTTGTTGATGTTCGCCTACGGCGGATATGAGACCGCTCTCATGGTGGGCGGGGAGGCGAAGAATCCCCGGCGCGATTATCCTTTTGCGCTCTTTGCGGCGCTCGCCGCTTGCACGCTGGTGTACACAATGACGCAGTGGATCATCGTTTCTATTCTCCCGCAGTCCTCCATGACCGACCGTCCAATGGCCACGGCGGCACAGTTCATCCTGGGACCCTTGGGCGCGGGAATTGTAAGTATCGGGGTCTTGATCTCCTGTTACGGCTATCTCAGCGCGAATATTCTGGGCTTTCCCCGAATCTTGTTCGCACAGGCGGAGCAGGGAGACCTGCCGTCCAAGTTAGCCGGCGTGCATAGCAAATTTCGTACTCCGCACATCGCTATCGTCATCTTTGCGGTGTGCCTCTGGGGTTTTTCGCTGATTGGCAGTTTTCAGTGGAACATTACCATCTCCGCCATGGCGCGGCTCGTTTATTACGGTTCGGTTTGCGCAGCACTACCAGTTCTGCGCCGCAAGAGGAATGTCCCCAGCGCCGAATTCCACCTCCCCATGGGACACCTCTTTGCCATTCTTGCCGTAGGCGTGTCGTTGCTCCTGTTCCCACGCCTGGACAGCGCAGGCGCAATTGTGCTCGCGGTGCTGGCCGTTTGTATTGTGGCAAACACTCTGTGGGCGGCGCGGCGAGCGAAAGTCGCGCAGGATCAGCCGCACAATTTAGCAGCGGGCTGATTTGCAACCGACGGCCGAAAGGCTTTTCCGAACAACTTATTACTTAGGCTTTTTCTTCTGTTGACAGTTGTTCACAACCAGGAGCAAAGTCATATGCGATCTACCCTGGCCGGGTGCCGCTTTCTCAATCTGTTTTTTGAAGGAGTTTACCGCAGTGAAAATTCTCAGATCAGTTCTGGCTTCATTCGGACTGCTTGTAACCAGTTGCACACTGCTCTTTGCGCAGAGCCAAGCTTCGCAGCATGCAGCCGTGCTGGTTCCCGACAGCACGGTCGAACACGCTCAGGACATCGGACAGCGTGCCCACACCAACCACTTGATTCACGTGGGCCCGCATTTTATCGGCACAGCTCCAGCGGGTGAGACGCCAACCTCTATCCGCAGAGTCTACGCGCTACCTACATCTCTAACTACCGGCGGCTCGGGCACGATCGCCATTGTGGATGCGTTTGACTATTCCACGGCAGCAAACGACTTGAGCGTCTTCTCCACCAGGTTCGGCCTTCCAGCTTGCACCACCGCCAATGGCTGTTTCAAGAAGGTGTACGCAACCGGCACAAAGCCTGAAGGCAACTGCGGTTGGGGACAAGAAGCGGCATTGGACATCGAGTGGGCCCACGCCATGGCGCCGAAAGCAAAAATTGTCCTGATCGAGGCGGCAACCAATTCACTGGCTGATTTGTTTCACGCGGTGGATGTCGCCACAGCCCATGTCACGACGGGTGGCGGCGCTGGCGAAGTTTCCATGAGCTGGGGTGGCAGCGAATTTTCCACCGAAGCCGGCCACGATGGCCACTTCCAAAACATCAATGTCGTTTATTTTGCCGCCAGCGGTGATGCCGGCGGCGTGAATATTTATCCCTCCACTTCGCCCTATGTTGTCTCCGCCGGTGGCACAACCATTCACCGCAACTCGAGCGGCGCCTTTACCAGTGAAACCGGCTGGAGCGGAAGCGGCGGTGGTCCTAGCAAGTACGAAACTAAATTGAGTTACCAGAATAATGTAGCGGGCACCAATACGACCAAGCGTTCCGCTCCAGACTTCTCCTTCGACGCCGATCCCAACTCCGGAGTATCCGTCTACGACAGCACGCGCTGTCAGGGATTGAGCGGCTGGCTCGTCTTCGGAGGCACAAGCGTCTCCTCTCCGTCACTTGCTGGAATCGTGAACCAGGCCGGTGGCGCTTCCAGCACAGTTTCAGAGCTGAAGACCATTTACGCCAATCGCACCAACACCAGCGACTTTCGTGACATCACTTCCGGTACCGCAGGAGGCTTCAACGCGCATTCCGGCTGGGACTTCGTGACAGGAGTGGGTAGCCCTAAGGGCCTCAACGGAAAGTAAGAGGCCTTCGAGGTCAAGTGAAAGACGAGTCCCGGCTGAAACGGCCGGGATTTTTTTCTTGCTGCTTTTGCCCCAGAGCACTCTCCGCGAGTTCCTCAGTCCTCTGATTTACGCTGGGGCGGACTTCACGGTTTTAGGAAAGATCGTTGGACTAAGCTTCCTCCCGAGCCGAAGCGTCGATAGAGAAAGGGTAGAGTGAGTGACCATGACGTTCAATGATCATCTGCGGACCACCGGCAGCGCGCTTAAAAACTGGGCCACCGCTCAACTCCAGGACTCGCTGGCCGTGGGAACCCTATGGCTGATTGGACTCTATGTTGCGCACGTCCCTTGGGCCCCGTTGTGGGCAGTCATTGCTGCGGTGCTGCAAATCGTCCCACACCTGGGTCCTGTCCTTGGATTATTCGGTCCGCTGCTCGCGGCCGCAATCACATGGAGAGATTGGGAACATCCGCTCAGTGTTCTGATTCTCTATGCAATGATTGTCGCGGTTGACGGGCTGCTCCTTCAGCCGTACATCATGAGGCGAACAGCCAAGGTGCCTATCTGGGCATCGATCCTGGCTCCCATCGTGCTTGGAATTCTGTGGCCGTTCTGGGGAGTGCTGGTCGCCGCACCGCTGCTCGCGGTCGTGTATGCGTACAAAGCACGATATGAAAGGGACCATTTGTGAAACGGAGATTTTGCCATCAGCTAAGGCCTATTGGGAACTTTTCTGTGCCGACGGTGCCTAAACTTCAGAGGAGGAATGTTTGTGCAGATTCGTCGCCTCGTCTTGCGGCTTGTGATTGCAGCACTGGTACTCGTTGTGAGGTGTACGGAGCGATGCGCACCTACGTTGAATACGAAGCTCGTCGTGCAACGTCGATGCTTGTCGAAGCAGCGCGCGTGCAGATTGGCGATAGTGAGCGTTCTGTCCTTCCACTGGTGCGACGATACAGTGGATTCAGATGGACGCCTGAACCGGTACTACCCAGAGAGCAATGGATAGACAAGGATGAGTACGACTATCAAAGGAACCTGTTGAGCGACTATAAGTGCGAACTCGGAGTAAGTCCGTTTGGGACCACCTCTGGTCATATGGGCCGATCAACTCAGCGCATGCAGGCCGTGAGAAAAGCCGTTCCTGCTCATTTACGAGCAGTATTGGGAATGCGTGACTGGGGTTCGGTGATCGAGCTGTCGATCCGAAAGGGTCGCGTGCAGTCGGTTTCGGCGATGACCCTCGTCGAAGGCCGAACTGAATGGCTTGGTCATAGATGGGAACTTGGCGAGGGAATGCCGCACCATGACATGCAACCGCGGGCCTATGTTATCGGGTCATCATTTCTTTCGATGGAAAACGGCGGTGGAACGATGATTGAGAACGTATTCACAGCGAGAGCATCGGAAGAACAGGTTCAGGCAGCCCGCGATTTGAACGGCGCATGTTTGACTAGTCTCAGGGCTTGTACCGGGCTGTGTGACGTCGCGCCGCGTGCCCTCGAATATCTGAAGTAGCACCCTGACTCAGCTTGGAACATCACTCCTCCAGAGTGCCCTGACTGAAACTGTACTTCCAGACTGGCGAAAACAGGCGTAGCACCAAGTGCAAAGTAGTTACCGTTCATTACCCCATCCTCCGCCTCCCGGCGTCTCGATCCGCACTACGTCACCCTTTTTTGCCTGCAAGCTGGACTTTGCCGGAATTTCACAGCTCCTTGTCTCAGAAGTATGAACCGCGCGTCCCGACGCACCCGGCTCTCCACCGGCCAAACCATAGGGCCAGAACTTCCTGCGATCGCTCATCAATGTAACCTGCGCATCGGCCACCAATTCGATCTCGCGAATCAGCCCATCTCCACCGCGAAATTTCCCTCCGCCTCCCGAGTCCGGCCGGTATGAGTACCTTCGCACGCGAAACGGATATGCATATTCCAGCGCCTCGACAGGAGTATTCAACGAGTTCGTCATATGTGTATGCACGCCGGACAGTCCGTCGGCGTTCGGTCGCGCTCCCATTCCACCAGCGATGGTCTCGTAATACGCAAACGCCTTTCCGGTGCGTGGATCAGTCCCGCCAATTGTCAAATTGTTCATCGTCCCGGAACTAGCTGCGGGGATTCGATCAGGTATGGCTCTCGCCAGCGCGCGCAAAAGAACGTCTACAATGCGTTGCGAAGTCTCAACATTGCCAGCGGCAACCGCTGCCGGAGCGCTAGCGTTTACTATACTTTGCTCCGGAGCATCGACCGAGATAGGCCGCATCAGTCCCGCATTCGCCGGAGCATCCTCAGGAAGCAGGCAGCGAAAAACGTAATAAGTTGCCGAGTAGGTGATCGCGAACACCGCATTCATGCTGCTTTCAACCTGCGGACTAGAGCCCGCAAAATCGACACGCGCCGACGACGAAGCCGGATCAATCTCAACTGAGACACAGATGCGAATCGGCGTTTCGTCAAAACCGTCGCTGTCGAGGAAATCTTCAGCCCAGAATCTTCCCCGCGGCATGTGTGCCAACTCCGCCCGCATCAGCCGCTCGGAATAATCCAGCAGCTCTGAGCAACGCTGCCGTACTCGATCTTGTGTTGAAATGGGTTGCTTTTGGGTGCAGCAGGGCCTCTGGCCCTGCCTTAACTGCACTTCACTGACTTGGGCTTTAGCCCCTGAGGTCCCTAAACTCGTTTCTGCTGCAGGCCTTTCTTCCAATCCAAACCTCGCCCCCAGCTCCCGCAATCGCATGTCGCCCACTCTGCATGCACCCAGCTGTGCTGCCAGATCGCCTTCTCGTTCCTCTGGCGTCCGCACATTACCCAGAATCATGCGGAGAACCTCTTGGTCCGTGACTCCCCCGCGCACCAGCTTCGTCGGTGAAATTCGTACGCCTTCTTCGTCAATTGTCCTGCACAGCCCCATCGACCCCGGATATTTCCCGCCAACATCGGCGTGATGCGCCCGCGACGCCACATAGAAGAGAGGCGAATCACCATCATCGACAAATACCGGCGAAACCATGGTGATGTCCGGAAGATGAGTCCCTCCGGCAAATGGATCATTAAGGATGGCGACATCCCCCGGCCCGAGCGACAGAGCTTCCACCGCCGCCTTCACCGACATGGGCATCGATCCCAAATGGACAGGCATGTGGTCGCCCATCGCAATCACCTGACCAGCTCCGTCAAAAACCGCGCAAGAATAATCCCGCCGCTCTTTGATGTTTGGCGAGAATGCGGTCCGGCGCAGGACCGCGCCCATCTCTTCCGCGACAGAACGCATCGCGCTCTTGAAAACCGCAAGTTCAATTGGATCGAATGAATTCACTCTCGCCCCTGTTCGTCATTATGCCTTCACGCTGGGGCAGCTCATGTAGCCCCAAACGCCCTCGTCCGGGGTTCCGAGCCGAGGCCCATTACGTTCAAACTTCAATCACCAAATTCGAATACTCATCTACTTTGACCCAGCATCCCGGAGGCACAACCGTAGTCGCGCTGTACTCATGCACAATTGCGGGCCCTCCAAATCGGTTTCCCGGAGCCAGCAAATCACGCTGAAACACAGGCGCATCGAGCCACGCTTCGTCGAACATCACAGATTTTCGCTTGACGACGGCGTGAGAGCTGTCCGCCCTCGCGGCTTTCCGCGGAAACTCAATCCCCTCCGAAGCCGCGATCATGCGCACCCGAACATTCACAATCTCGACTTTCCTGTTTTCCTCGGCATGTCCGTAACGCCTGCGGTGTGCATCATGAAACCGCTGCAACAGTTCCGGTCCTGCAGGCACATTCAACTCATACCCTTGCCCCACATATCGCAGATCAGCCGAGCGTGCTGCAATTCCAACCCGCCCCTCTTGGCGAAATTCCGCAGCTCCTTTGGCCTCAAGCTCAGAAAAATAAGGTTCCAATAAAAAGAGAACGTCCTCGTTCGTCCCCGAGCGGTCTTGCCTGTTCTTCTTTGCGACCTTTGCGAATCCTTCGCGACCTTTGCGGTTAAACGCTTTTGATCCCGATGGCAAAGCCACAGCAATCATCACTGTCCGCGAATAATCCCGAACCACATCGGACATCAAAATCCCCAATGCCGAAAGCGCCCCTGGCATAGCCGGAACCATCACGCGCGGAATATTGAGCGCGCGAGCAAGAGAGCAAGCATGCAGCGGCCCGGCTCCTCCAAAGCAAACCAAAGTGAACTCCCGTGGATCATGTCCGCGTTCCACCGAAATCAGCCGAATGGCCTTCTCCATCTCAGCTTCCGCCAGCTGCACAATGCCCAACGCAAATTCTTCGACCGACGCAATCGGCGCGCGCGCCTTCTCCATGAATCTCCGTGTTCGATCTTGGTCCAAGCGCACGGTCCCAGCCAAGGTGAGCCCTGGATCAAGCCTTCCCAGCAGAAGATTCGCGTCGGTGACGGTCGGCAGTTCGCCACGTCCATAGCAGATCGGGCCAGGATCAGCCCCCGCCGACGCCGGCCCAGCATGCAGAATTCCACCGCGATCAAACCAAGCCAACGAACCTCCCCCAGCGCCAACCGTATGAATGTCCAGCATAGGCACGGAGATTGGAATTTCCGAGACGCGAGCCTCGCCGCTAATCCTCGGGCCCGCAGCGTCAATCAAGGACACGTCAGTAGAAGTTCCGCCCATATCAAAGCCAATAATGTTTTCAAAGCCGGCTAATTGAGCAACTCGATGCGCGCCGATCACTCCTCCCGCCGGTCCCGACAGAACTGTCCTCACTGGCTCGTGCGAAGCAATCTTGCCCGAGACAATGCCACCCGACGACTGCATTACATACAGCGATCCGCCGTGTTCCCTCTGAATCGTCGCCTCCAGACGCCGAACGTATTCCCCAGCCTTAGGCGCCAGATAAGCATTCACCACAACGGTAGCCGCCCGCTCATACTCCCGGAATTCCGGCAGAATTTCATGGGAAATAGAAATAGGAAGATTCAGACTCTGCAAACCACTGATCGTGTAGGGACGGGCGTCCACGCCCGTCCCGCGGAGCGAAGTTCCGCGAGTGGTAGAGTTCCCCTCCCAAGAACGGGCGTGGACGCCCGTCGCCACAAGTTCAGGTTTTCCCCCGAGCACAGCTGCAACTCGCCGTTCATTCTCCGAATTGGCAAACGAGAAAAGCAGCGAAACCGCAATGCTCTCCGCGCCGCTAGCCCGGATTTTATCCAGCAGCTCAACCAACTCCGGCTCGCTCAGCGATACCAGAATTTCGCCCTTCGCGCTCACCCGCTCCCGCACTCCGAACCTTAGCTCCGCAGGCACAATGCACGGCGCGGGCGTGGCCATCCAGTCATAAAGATGCTGCCGCGCCTGCCGCCCAATCGCGATCGTGTCCTCGAATCCTTCTGTGGTCACAAACGCGACCCGTGCACCTTTGCGCTCGAGCAAAGCATTGGTCCCGATGGTTGTTCCGTGACGGACTTCAAGCCCGTGTAGCTCCGGGCGTCCACGCCCGGAGGGGCGAAACCCTGCATCTGCCATGATCAACCGGATTGCCTCCATTACCGATTTCCCCGGGTCCTCCGGCGTCGAAAGCACCTTCAGCACGGCAGGAACGCCGTCCTTAAGGTAAACACAGTCAGTAAATGTCCCCCCGGTATCAATCGCAATTCGCATGAGCCGATCTCTACAAAAGCGTCGAGTAGTAATTCGAATGCTATCTCGGGTCTCAATCGTATTCAAAGTCTGGAATTAATCTATTACTCACATTTTCCTGTGCTACACTCTCCCGCCGGGGGTGTTTTGCTATGGCCAAGATCGTGAGTTGTAGAGATGTTGGAGCAGATTGTGATTTCGTGGCTCGTGGCGCCAACGAAGAAGAAATCATGCAGCAGGTTGCGAATCATGCCCGGGTCGAACACAACATGAACGAGATTCCGGCCGAGGTAAGAGAAAAATTGCACGCAGCCATCCGCGACGAAGCAGCGTAAGAAGGTTCCAGATACAAAAATGCCGGGACATTTAACTTGTCCCGGCTTTCGTTTTCTCTACGCAGCCTGCTTCCGCGTCCCCGAGGTGAGCGCAGAAGTTGCAACCAGCACCGGACGGCTAAATTGCTCGCCAGCGCCCGAATCACTCGACTTCTTCCGCACGGGCTTTTTCAGGTATGTCTTTCGGAGCTTAGTCGCCATCGCAAGCGTCTGCTCATACTTCGCCTCACTAATTTCTTTAAACTTCCGCAATAGCTGACAACCCGAACCATGATCCAGCACGTCGCTCGCAATCGCAATCAACTCTTCCCAGTCATGCCATTCCCCAATCGCATCTTTTACCTTACCGAGCTCCTTCACAAATGCGGGCTGGCCATCCGTCTCCGCCATTTGCAGCACATAACGAAGCTCTTTCACTTTCAAACGGTAGGGATGCAGATTGCTTCTGTTCAGCCAACGCGGACCACTCAACTCTGTCGTGAGTTCCACAGCACGAGCCATGGCGTCAGCCGCGGCCTCGCTAGGCTTGCCATCCTGCAACAGATTTTCTAGTTCAGCAGCCTCTTGCCGCAAGGCCTTCTTGAGCACACCAGCTTCCTTTAGCATCGTTGAATGCAGCTTCTTTGCCTGCTTGCGCCGCTGAGTTCCCAGATGTTCCAGCAACTGGACTTCACAATCCTGCTCTCCATTAACCTTGGCGCTACACACATGTGCCATGAGAACGTCCATGTCGCGAATTTTCCCCGCCCGTCTGCGAACTCGCTTGATGCTTTTCAACAACTGCCGTTCAGCGCTGTTCGAGTCCAGTGACAAAGCATGCAGCGCGCTCTCCAGTTTGCGGGCATGTGTTCGCAAATCATGGATCTGCTCGGGTGCGGGCTGCGCAGGCGCCTTCTTCACGAATTTCTTCAATTTCCGCACCGACTTCTGGATTCGATCTAAATTAAGAGGCATAGCCCTTTTTTGATGTCAGCCTGGGAATTTGGTTTTTCATAGCGTGAATGAAAACGTGAGTGCCCGCTCGCTGCGGGAAAACTCGGCCATCGAATAAATTGGGAAAGGGCACGGGAAACTGGGAAGGCCACGAGAAACTGGGAAGCAACGAGAAACTGGGAAGGCACGAGAAACTGGGAAGGCACGAAAAATTCGGGAGGGCACGAGTTACTCGTGCCGATAAGGGCTTCGTCTCTCCCGGCTTTAGCCGCTGAGGGATTCATGCCAACAGCAAATGGAGTTTTTCTGCAGCCAAGTCTAGCCAGCACTGCTGGACCGAAACTCAGGCCGATCCAAGTCACGATCGCGCACTCCAATCAAATACAAAATACTGTCGAGCCCTAGGTGTGACACAGCGTGGTTCGCGCTTTTGCGAACCAGCGGCTTGGCATGAAACGCAATCCCCATGCCGGCAATATTGAGCATAGGGAGATCGTTAGCCCCATCCCCGACCGCCACAACCTGGTCCAGAGAAATGTTTTCTTTCGCCGCAATCGCGGCCAGAAGCTCGGCTTTCTTCTTGCCATCTACGATTTCAGGCGCAACTCTGCCCGTCAGCACATCATTCTCGATTTCCAATTCGTTTGCGAAGACATAATCGATCCCAAGCCGTGCCTGCAAATACTTGCCAAAAAACGTGAACCCACCGGAAAGAATTGCAGTTTTGTACCCAAGCATCTTCAGCGTCGAAATCAGTCTCTCAGCCCCATCTGCAAGCTGCACTGTATGCAGTAACTCGTGCAATCGCGCTGCCGGAAGTCCGCGCAGCAACGACAGTCGCCGGGTGAAGCTCTGCGTGAAATCCAGTTCGCCGCGCATGGCGGACGCCGTGATCGCGGAAACCTGCTCGCCCACGCCATGCAGCTTCGCCAATTCGTCAATCACTTCCGCCTGAATCAGCGTCGAGTCCATATCAAATGCAACCAATCGCCGGTTGCGCCGGTAGATGCTCTCCCGCTGAAACGCAATATCGATGTCGAACTGATGAGTCAGTTCCATGAGTTCGGCCCGCAGCGCGCTCGAAGAGTCCTTCTCGCCGCTGATTTCGAGCTCAATGCAGGCGTTCGCGTTCTCCACGCGGCCCGTCAAGGACAGTCGTCCCGAAAGCCGCTCAATGCGGTCGATGTTGAATGTGTGCCGTGAAATCGCGCTGCTCGCCTTGGCCAGTTGTTCGGCCGTTACAACTCTTCCCAGCACGCTGACGATGAATCGGAACTTTCCCTGCGAGCGCACCCAATGATCGAAGGCCTCCTCGCTCACCGGTGTGAACTTGATCTTCAAATCCAGTTCATGGGCCCCGACAATCAGATCTTTTTTCAGAGGTGTGAACTCCTCGCCGGCAGGCACCTCAACCAGAATGGCCAGCGTCAAGGTCTCGTGCACCACGGCCTGCCCGATGTCCAGGATGCGGACGCGATAGGTAGCCAGAATCTCCGCCAGAGAACTGGTTAGCCCGGGCCTGTCTCCACCGGAAAAGTTGATCAGCACGACCCGATTCATAGTCAGTAAACAGATTAACAGGAGGCAAGATTCCGCCACGTCGCAGCAATCATGTTTTGGTCACTACGAAACTCGCAAAATCGAAATGAGAGATTTTCTTCGCGTCCTTTGCGGCTTTTCTTTGCGTCCTTTGCGGTTACATGCTGTTGCTTCGACACGCACAACCTGGAGACGAAACGCGATCTCTAAGCACCAGGAGGGAAACATGCCAGCAAAGAAGAAGTCCAGCCGCCGCCGCTACAGCAAGGGCGCGAGCAAAACAGTAGCCAGCGCCATGCGCCGCAAAAAGAGCGGGACCCTCCGCTCCGGCAAAAGCGGCAAAGGCGGAAAGGTAAAGAGCCGCAAGCAGGCAATCGCTATCGGTCTGTCTGAAGCCCGCAAGAAAGGCGCAAAGGTTCCAAGCAAGGAGGCGGCATAGGCAGGGATCTCTTATCCTCGGGCGACCTGCGGCGGAACCTCAGCTCAACGATTTCTGAGGGAATCTACCACTCTGTCGAAACGATCCTGAAGCGGGCAAGGCCGAAAACAGTTGAACCGGGCAGACGGGAGGGCACGCCTTCAGCCGTGCCGCGTCGATAATATCACCCGGCGCTTTAGCGCCTGCTTCACGCGAAGGAAACAAATGACAACGCCTAATGAATCACCGGTAAGGCCAGAACGCCTAGCCAATACTGGTATTGAGGGTTCGCCCTGATCGAATCAAAACACAAAGACACGGCCAGGAACGGCATCCCGCTGGAATGCTCTTCGTATCCTTTCCGCAGCCACTCAAACGCATGCGACTCATCACCCAGCGCTGCATAGGATTCCGCAACTCCGGTTGGATTCACGTAGTGCCCCGCGCTACTCTGTTGCAGCTCACGATTTAAACCCTCGCGAATCACAGCCCGATATCCCGAACGCGCGTAAAGTCTCGCGATGGTTGCTGCAAACTCCGGATCACCATCCAAATTCCATTTCCGCTGCAAGGCGTTCACGGCTTCGGCGTACATGTGCTTGTGTTCGTAAACGTCCGCCAAATTTCCGAAGGCCCCTGCGAACGTGGGATCGAGCTCAATGACTCGCCTGTATTCCGGAAGGGCGTCGTCGTACCGGCGCTCCCAGGTGTACACCTCTGCAACCGCCATATTGATGATTGGCGAAAGAGGATCCAGTTGCCGCGCGCGTTTCACTTCGGCCTCGGCCTCGGGAAAGCGTCCAAGAAAAGCCAGCAATATGCCATACCACTGGTGCGCAACCGGGTAGTTTGGATTCAGTTGAATCGCCCGCTTGAACTCCTGTTCAGCGCCAACCCAATCCCAATCGTAAGACTCGCGGATCATGGCCAGCGAAGTGTGTGCCTCCGCAAGAGAGTCATCGAGAGCGAGTGCTTTTTCCGCAGCCACGCGTGCTTTTGGAAAAGAGTCGCGAGGAGCAGTTTCGCCCCAATCATCCAGCAAGTTGTAACTGTCCGCCAGACCGGCGTAAGCAAGAGCGTAATTCGGGTCCAGCTTGATGGCCTGCTGGAAGTAATCAATACCTTGCTGAAGGCCTGCTTTGCTCCTCTTGCCCCAAAAGAACCGGCCCTTCAAATACAGCTCGTAAGCCGCAGGGGACGCGTTGTAGCGATTCTGGATCTTATGTTGCTCGGCTCCACTCAGACGGACTCGCAAATTCGCCGCGATGTCCCCGGAAAGCTGCTCCTGCAGTGAGAGGAGATCGGTGAGGCTACGATCGTACTGTTGGCCCCAAAGCTGCGATCCCCGGCCCACATCCACCAATTCGGTCTGCAGGACCACGCGATCATCGTGCCGGACCAGCCGGCCGGTAAGCACCGCCTTAACACCCAGTGCGTGACCAATAGCGCGAACATCATTCTGCGGCTGCCGGTAGCGCGAGACCGTGGTCCAGGCCAACACTTGAAGATTCTGCACTTGCGAAAGATCGTTGATGACCTGCTCCGCAATACCATCACTCAAATATTGCGTGGCAGAATCCCCTGCGGTATTTACGAACGGAAGCACGGCAACTGAATCGTAGTGTTGCCGCATGGGCAGACGACTGAACGCAGCGATAAGAATCAGAGTCCCGATCACGACCGCTGATACCACCGCCCAACGATGTGAAATCAAAAGCTGCCGCCAGATGAGATTGAAAGACTGCGGATCAGCAGCCACGCGGCCGTTACCATTCACCGGTTGAACCGGAAGCAAGAGCCGATAGCCGCCTTTGTGAATGGTCTCGATAACTTGCGGGCGGCGCGCATTATCGCTAAACGCTTTGCGCAGCGCGGAAATGCAGCCGGGCAGGACATCGTCCGAGACAAATACTTCAGGCCACACCGCCGAGATCAGCTGGTTCTTGCTGACGACTCCGGGATTCTCCGCCAAATAGACCAAAACCTGCATGGCCTTGGGCTCCAGGCGTGTACAGTTGCCGTCGCGCGACACCTGGTTCAGCGCCGGACTGACTGACCAATCGCCAATTCTGAAATCGCCACCCACGCCGGCTATCTCCAGCGACATTATAGTCGCTGAACAGAAGCCGTTCCCCGTCACCGCGACCACGAATAAGTCGCCTTCACCGCAAATTTCTGCTCGCGCACCGGCAAGGGATTGCCCGCCACCAAACTTTGAAATCGTGTCCCCAGGTTATAGATCACATACAGATCGCTGTCAGGCCGAAATGTGTACCGCAATCTTATGTTCGCGCTGGCAGCCTGGATTTGCGCCGTATCGGCCTGCACGAACGTAGTCAGGTTGAGGAAGCGATTGAACGCATAGCTCACCTGCAGCCCCGCAAGTTCAATACTGAAATTTCCCTGCGGTAGTCGAAATACATTCAAGGTGTCATTCACTGCCAACGTCAGGTGCGGATTGGGCCGGTACTGCGCGGTCACTTGCGCATTTTTCAGCGTTCCCGTGTAGTAGTCGCCCCACTGAAATGAAGAAGTAAACGTGAGACGCCGGTCACCCGCAGAAGTGTACGACACCTGATGCGACGTGAACCGATAGCTTCCAGCAGGAATAGATATGTTCTGGTAAAGGTGCAAAGGCTGCCCCAGAAATTGGTAAATGACGTCCCACGCGGCGGAGTCAATTTCTGCGCTGCTGTTGAATAGTACGCGAATGTTGGGCGTCCACTCTTTGTAAATCAATCTGTTCGCCGTATTTGGATCGTGCCCCACGAACCCGCCCAGATCGAGTTCCCGAATATCCAACACGTGCGGCCGCGGCGTCAGATTGAACTGGAAAATTGTAGGCTGGTCGTCGGTGCGGGTGACAAATCCCATCTCAGCGTTGAAGTTCCGTTCCGTCACCCCATGACCGGCATAAACGTTGAACCAATTGTTGGCATACGTCAGGCGCCCTCCCAATGCAGCGTTGTCCCCGCTCAATCCGGGACTCGACGACTTGACGTAGTACCCACGCAGGTTGAGGTTTCCAAACAGCAGAAACTTGGCATCCACCCCGCCCGAGCGGTTGTAAGGATCAAACGGATTCCCTGATTCCTTATCGGTAGCCATGAAACCAATATAAGACCCCGGCGTCAGCGGACGCTTCACTCTCACCACCGAGTAATTTCCGTACGGATTCCCCCCCTCAGCCCGGGTCCGGACATCCATAACTCCCAGATCGAAGCCACCCGCATGTCCGGCGAGCTTCCCCCCGGCATCAATCGGGACCTGCTGCCCGCTCACCGGATCAATTCCAATCTGCCGCGTAAAGAACAGCAGGTCCTGGTTCCACAGAAGAAAATCAAAAATGTCGGAGTCCTCCAGAAAGAAGCGCCGTTTCTCTGGAATCAATATGGGATAAGGAGTCAGATTAAACTGCTGCTGGTCAACATCCGCATCGGAGAAATCCGTGTTCACCGTTCCCACGGCGATCAGATTGCTTGCCAAACCATACTTCACATCCAAGCCGCCAGTACGAAGCGCGCTCCACGGCTGACCGAAAAAGGATTGGCCGCCCAATAGCCCGTACGGCTTCACCACCAGCAGCCGACTGCTTTCGATCTGCTTAAGTCCTTGCAGCTCCCCAGCCTGAGAGACTCGCCAAAAGCCGTAAACTCTGTGATACCCAGACCATTCATCTTCTTCATTCTTCCGGCGAATGAATCGGCGAAAGTTCACGCCCCACGTCACTTCAGAGCCGCCACGAAAGTTCAGCGTATTGAAAGGAATTTGTACGGTCGCCGTCCAGCCGTCGCTTGTAATCTTGGTCGCCGAAATCCACAGCCCGTCCCAACTGGGATCGACAATGGAGTCGGTCTGCGGAGGCGCCTGCTCCTCGATAATCTCGCCATCGCGCTGTGTGCCGAGCGGATTCACTTCAAAGATGTACCCGCTGCGATGACTCAGGGTTGGGTCAATCATGATGGCAAAATTGTCATCGAAGTCCTGGGAAATATCCTGCCGCAATTGCGTGGCTACGATCGCCGTTGGATCGCGGTCGTAGCAGTGAATCCCAAAGTAGATGTGCCGCGAGTCATAGAGGATGTGGACATCGGTCTTCTCTGTGGCGGCCTGTGTCTCGAGCGGCTCCCGCTGCCGGAAGTCGCTAACCGATGGCGCCGTCGCCCAAAGCGGATCATCCAAAGTTCCATCCATCCGGGGAGGACGGTCCGCCCGTGCGGCCGTGGCCACCCTAGCTCCGCCGGTTGGGACTTGGCTCTGCCCGTGCAGCAGAGCACAGCTCACGAACGCCAGAAGAACGCACCGAATCAGAACGCTGGATATTAACCGGACAACGCACATGCCCTATTTCAGACGCGGCAGCCGCATTCAGTCATGTCAAGGAGTTGAGGGTTTTCTGAGGATTTTCTGTTTGTGCCTGCAGAGGGCCTCAGCACCCCTAAGCCCCTCGAAACTCACCTAATCAAACTCACGTAATCAAAAGGACAATGGATTCGGAAAAGTGATACCCCAAAAACGTGTCATCCCGAACGGGCTGCAAGCCCGTAAGGGACCTTACGTCAGCCAGTCACCACGATGCTATCAACAGGATCATGCACCAACCGTGTGGGTCGGACACTCCTGTCCGACGCTTTTGATTTTGCTTGTGAAAGAAACGGCTTCGAGCACACGCCCGCCATAAGCGCACAGAACACGGAAGGGCGGCACCACCTGAACCCGTCCTCACATCTTTTCCACCCGAATATCCCCATCTCCAGTCCGCAACTCGATCCCTATCCCCCCACCATTTATTTTTCCCCGCACCGAGTTTTCCCCTCTGGAGCCCGATACCGTAATTGGAAACTCGACACTCACACGTCCATCGCCAGACTGCGCGTCGAGATCGGCCCCAAAGTTATCCGGCAGCCGCAAGCGCAGGTTGCCGTCTCCGGTACGAAGCATCCATCCAAACTGCGGCGCAGATGCTGGGCTGAGCTCGGCATCAATATTTCCATCCCCCGTGCGCAAGCTCAAGGTGTCGTACCGGCCATCGACATTCACATTGCCGTCGCCCGTGTTGGCATGGAGCAGACCCTCGGCCTCGTGCACGCGCACGTCACCGTCCTTGGTTGCAAGCTTTAGGTCTCCCCGCACGCTATCGATTTTGACATTGCCGTCGGCAGTATTGATGTCCAGATCGGACTCTCGCGGAACCCGCACTTCCACGCGAATGCTCCGATTGCAAATGCCAAAGCAGTTGCGCTCGACCTTATGCAGTTTCAGCTCAACCCGGTTGCCGGATTGGTTTCCCATAACTTGCAGATCGTCATTGATCTTCAACCCACGCGTGATCACCCTCATTTCGACCTGCTGGCTCGATGCAACGGCGACCTCGACATCCCCGTCGTTAGCGTCGATCACGACCTGAGGCTTGCCTGTGACGGGATAAATATGTCCCCAGTCGTCAGCGCGGGCAGGGACAGCGCAGAGAGCGAACAGCGTGGTTACAGCAAGTAGTAGATGGCGCACACTTCACCTCCGGTGACTAGACGGTGAAGGTACGGATAGGTGAGCAGGGAAGTTCCCTTCGGGAAATCCACATTGGGAATGCGACACGATTATTTTGTTCTAGCAGCAACTGGCATCGAGCATCTCAGCTTAGAATCGCGCAAGACAAGCTGTGTTTGGAAGACGTTGCCAGTGGGTAGTGGACGCAGCTTGCCAAGCTGTCGAGTGGCTAGATCAGCCATTGGGGTTCGATTCCCCCCTCTTCCGTTCGGCCACTCGGCACGTTTCGCGGCTTGACAATAAGTCCCGGGAAATTACACTAGACTTGCTTGGCAGGCTGCGTCCTTCAGATAAGAAATCACCGCAAAAGACCCGTCTGATCAACGGGGATTTTGCTTTACTGAGCCGGTGCAGCGGTCGCCGGCTTGGCGAAAATCTTCGGATCCACCGCCGGATTAATCTCAATCTTGCTGAACTGCACTGAACTCGAATCCTGCCCGCCCTGTTTATTCTCACGATGAAATGGCAGGTTCAAGCCTTCAACCGTCTTCCAGTCTGAAAGCACAGTTTCGGAATCCACCGGCCCCGACTGCCCCATAGACTTATAGGTTTCGCGGATGATCTTCCCGCTCTGCCGGTCGACAAACCACCGTATCGCGACGCCGGGACCAGACACATCTACGATCGCCAATTCGGTGTTTTCGCTTTTGTCTGTTCCGGATGCGAAAAAGCTAAACGCTGGATCGTTCAAGTGCTGGCCCAGATAGATCAGGTCGCGACGAATCTGCGCCAAACTTTCGTTCTTCCGCGACGAAGGCAAATCCTGCGCGCCCATTCCCGCCGCTGAAGCAAATCCAGCCTCCGGCGTTACCACCATGGTGAAATTTCCCTGCGGCGTTTGCAGGTCCACTTTCATGTGATCGGGGAAGACGATCGTGGCCTCCGCCTGAATGCTTCCATTCGGCTGCTGCAACCTGAAATCTGACTTGAGGGCCTTCACCGCCTTCAGCTTGGTTTCGCCTCCCAACGCCTGCGCCACTTTCCCGGCAAGCGCCTTGCCCTCAGGGTTGGATTCCTTGTTCTCGGAAGCCGCCGGCGTCTCGCCCTTTTCATCCGGCGGAGGCGGAATGGTGATGTCTACATCGGTCACCGGCCCCAGCGACGACAAAGGCTTATCGAACTCCGAGACGTTGCCCGCCACCAGCACGGCAAGCTGGTCTTTGTGTAAATATTTGGGAATGATCCTGGCGACATCGGCGGTCGTCACCTTTTCAACTCCCGCACGGTACCGCTCAAGAAAATCCGCCGGATATCCGTAAAACTCATACGACATGCGCTCGCGCAGTACCTTATCCGGCGTGTCAAAATTAAACACAAACGCGTTCAGGATGGTGTCTTTGGCGCGCGCAATCTCAGCGTCGGTGACGGGCTTCGTATTCAGCTCATCGATTTGGGCATACAGCGCCTTAATAGACTCCACTGTCGTGCCGCTCTTCGTCGCCATCGCCAGCTGCAAGATTCCAGGATGGTCGAATCGTGTTCCAATGCCACCGCCCACCGCGTAAGCCAGCCCCAGCGACGTACGAATACTTTGCACCAGTCGGGAAGAGAACCCGCCGCCGAAAACTTCGTTGAAAACTTCAATCGCGTAATAGTCAGGATTGTTGCGCGTCGTCCCCAGCCCAACCATCCGGATGTTGCTCTGGTTCACATCTTGTTTCTTAATCTCGTAATAGCCAGGCTTCGCCGGCTCAAACTGAATGTCAGGCGCCTGAACCGCTGGACCTTGTTGCCAGTCTCCGAAGCTCCGCCGCAGCAAGGCCTCCACCTGCGCCGAATCAAAGTCCCCGACAATCCCGAAAATTATGTTGTTGGGATGAACGTAGGTGTGGTGCCAATCCAGCAAGTCTTGCCGCGTGACAGCAGCAACCGTCGCATACTCGGGAATTCGCGCGTACGGATTCTGTGCGCCATAGGCCAGTTTTGTTGCTTCCCGGTGCGCGATGTCGCTGATCTCATCATTGCGCCGGGAAATGCCGTCAAATTCCTCACGTTTGGCCAGGTCCAGCTTGTCCTCCCGGAACTCTGGCTCGCGCAGAAGATCGCTGAACACTTTGAACACATCATTGAAATCTTCTTTCAAACAAGAAAGAGAAATGGTCGTTGAGTCGCCACTGCCGTCGGTCTCAACCTTTGCAGCGCGAATTTCCAGATAGTCGTCAAGCTGGTCGCCGGTCTGACTCTTGGTCCCCCCGGTCCGCCAGACCTCGCCGTATAACGAAATCAGCCCAACCTTGGCCGCCGGTTCCGATCGCGAGCCTCCGCGGATTCGCGCAATAGCATCAATCGTCGGCAACTCATGATCTTCTTGCAGGAAGACGACCATCCCGTTCGGCAGTTCGATCCGCTTGGGCTCCTGCGGATGAAACGCCGGCAACTGCGGGATAGGGATTTTCTTCCAGGCGGGTTGGCTAGACTGACTGAACAGCTCCGGAGCTAGACCGAACACAAGTGCGGCTGAGAGGAAGAGAAGTTTCTTCATTGTGCACCGCCGTTGGCTGCCGCCGTATTCTCAATCACGCCCACCGTTCGATTGGTTGGAACGAACACTTGGTTCGCAACTCGCCGGATGTCAGCCTTGCTGACTGCATTAATCCGGTCCACTGATCGAAACAGCTCCCGCCAATCTCCATACAGCGTTTGATACAAAGCAAGATCAGTCGCAAGCCCCTCGTTACTATCGAGCCCGCGGATCAGGTTCGCCTTCGCCCGCGTCTTCACCATCTTGAGCTCGTCATCGCTGATGTCTTCTTTCTTAAGCCGTTCAACCTCCGCGTGAATGGCATCGCCCACTTCTTCATTCTTGTGACCAGGCATCGGTGCCGCAAAAAAATAAAAAATATGCGGATACTTCACTCCGGGAAAACCGGTTCCGCCCTGCGCCACCGAAGCAATCTTCTTGTCGCGCACCAGCGTGCGATACAGACGCGAAGTCCGGCCTTCGGAAAGCAAATCGGCCAGCGCGTCATAAACCGCGTCATCTTTGTCGCGATAGTCGGGCCGGTGATAACCCTCGACATAAACCGGCTGAGAACTCTCACGCAGAATCACCCGCCGCTCAGAATTCTGCGGCGGCTCGGTAGTCGTCCTCTCGTCAGGTTTCTCGTGTGATGGAATCCGGCTGAAATATTTTTCTATGACAGCCATCGCCTGCCCAGGATCGATATCCCCCGCAACCGCGACCACCATGTTTGATGGAATGTAATAAGTGTCAAAGAAATGCTGCGCGTCGGTGGCCGAGAAAGAGTTCAGGTCCGATATATATCCAATCGTCGGCCGGTGATACGGATGCGCGGCAAACGCCTCCGAAAGAAATTGCTCAATCAGGCGACCGATCGGACTGCTATCGGTCCGCATCCGCCGCTCTTCAATCACCACATTTCGCTCTTTGTAAAATTCCCGAAACACAGGATGAATAAAGCGTTCGGACTCCAGATAAGCCCACAACTCCAGCCGGTTTACCGCAAACGCGTAGTGGTATTCGGTATGATCATCGCTAGTCGAGGCGTTGAGGTTCTCTCCGCCATTCCGTTCCACAATCTCGCTGAATTCGTTCGGGACCACATATTTCTGTGCTTCCTTGATCGCATCCTGCCACGCCTTCTCAAGCTCCTTTAGCTTCTGCTCGTCGCGGCCCACCGGCTTATCCCGCTCGTGCAGATACGCCGCATACGCCTCCTCCACCTTTTGCAAAGCGGCCTTTTCACCCGCATAGTTCTTCGTCCCAATAGTGTCCGTGCCCTTGAACGCCATGTGCTCGAACATATGCGCCAGCCCAGTCTTGCCCATCGGGTCCTGCACCGACCCCGCGTCCACGTTGGTGTAGAAGGAAAAAACCGGAGCTGAATCCGGCCTTTGGCAAACAATGGCGGTCAGTCCATTAGAAAGTTTCTTGACCGTAACTCGCTTTTCAAAAGAGGCGAGGTCCTGCCCAGAGCAAACTGCAGCGGGAATCAAGAGTACCAAGACGAACTTCAAAGCACGCAACATCAAACCTCCAAGTGGAGCAAACCTGTGGGACCAAATGATCTAAGACGTGTAAGACGTGAAAGACGATTTGAAGTGAGCAGCGGCGAGTTTGTCAAACCAGCGCCATTCCGCTTTCCCCTTTGGTTTGCTTCGGCACCTCCTCTCGCCAGAAAACACTTGACTCGCATAATTGCCTTAGCTAACCTGACTTAGCTAATGAAAACCGTAACTATTCACAGTGCAAAGACGAATCTCTCGCGCCTCATCGAAGATGCTTGCAGGGGAGAGGAAATTGTTATCGCACGCGGCAAGAAACCGATGGTGCGCCTAGTTCCGGTTTCCAACGAACACGGAGAGCGTAAGCCCGGTTGGTTGAAAGGGAAATTCAAACTGGGCCCGGAGTTCTTCGAACCACTCCCTCCCGATGAGCTAGATCTTTGGTGGCAATGACCAGTGCGTCTCCTCCTGGACACCCATACGTTGATCTGGTGGGCCACGGACGATTCAGCGTTGTCCAGCCGCGCGCGTGAGCGAATCGCACAATCAGAAGAGGTCCTGGTTAGCGCTGCTTCCGCATGGGAAATGGCAATCAAAGTCAGTCTAGGCCGCCTCCCGTCAGCCTTCGATCTTGTTACCAATTTCGAAGATTCGCTCCGCAGCCGGGGGTTCCAGGTACTCGCAATCACAGCCGCGCACGGGATCCGAGCTGGGCTTCTTCCCGGTCCGCACAAGGCCCCATTTGATCGTATGCTCATCGCGCAGGCGCAGGCGGAGAATTTGGCCATCGTCAGCAATGATGTAGTTTTTGATCAATACGGTGTGCGTCGTTTGTGGTGAGGACGAAAGTGAAATGAGAGTGAAATTCAGAGTATGAAACCAGAAGAAATTGACGTTCTCGACTGGCAGCGTCGGCAGCTGGAAATCGAGCAGACCCAGGAAGCCCTGACTCAGGCTGATTCTGGCAGACTGCTCGAACATTCGAGCTTAAGTGAAACGCCAGTTACTGGCGCAGTCCGGATTAGGTGGGCAGACTCAGTGGTCACCCACCTGCGATCACTCTCCTATCACGTGGGACGGTGCGAAGGCGGATCAGCTACTGCCGATTCTTTCTTGGACAAGGTATACGCAACAGTTGAGTTTATTGGCGCGCATCCCAACCTGGGCTGTGTCGGGCGGGTGAGTGGCACCCGCGAGTGGAGCAAGGGGTTTGGTTTTTCAGTGGTCACCTACCGTTTTGAACGGAGAAATCCAGGTTCTCGGCGTTTTTCACTCATCCTATGAGAGAGGATGTCAAGAAAAAAAACATCTCCCCGCCCCTCGGAAAGATGCGGGTGTGGTGACTTACATCCAGCCCCACCTCATTCTTAGAGGGGTTATTGGTTTGGGTGCTTTGGCCCGCCGCACGTTCTAGCGGCAATGCCAACCCCAGTTGCTTGTCCCAACTTAACGCTTTCATGAAACGGTGACGCTCGACACCATTCGGTTCCGAAGCTACGCAAGCTAAG
>WNGK01001576.1_pt1 | contig 26409 bp, 28 predicted proteins | sample 5400601 | NCBI WGS metagenome assembly WNGK01 (sample SAMN13153376, study PRJNA577476) | soil metagenome | isolation source: 60 cm soil or saprolite under Garry oak tree replicate 1 | place: USA:California | collected 2016-06-15
GATCCTGCGGGTGATCGACTCGCTCCAGCTCACCGACGCGCACCGGGTGGCCACGCCGGTGAACTGGAAGCAGGGGGAGGACGTGATCATCGTGCCCGCAGTGACGGACGAGGAGGCGAGGGCGAAGTTCCCCAAGGGCTGGAAAGCGCTCAAGCCCTATCTTCGCCTGACGCCGCAGCCTAAGTAGCGGCGATCCGGGGCCCGTCCCGGGGGAGAGAAAACCTTCTCCGGGGCGGGCCTTGACACGTAGACAGATTGTCAGGCAATGCCAAGGCGGTTGGTCGAGTTCCTGATCCGATGCACCCAGGGGAGGTCACGATGAGCGAGAGCAAGAGTCCTTTCCGCCAGCGCCTGGAAGGCGCCGTCGCCGCCAAGCACAGCCGCATGAATCCCTTCACGGAGAAATGGGTGAAGGGGGAGCTGTCGCGCGCCCAGCTGGGCTCGTGGGCGTGCCAGCACTACCAGTACGTGTCGCAGTTCGCGCGCTGGTGCGCAGCGGTCTACGCCGAGTGTCCGGATTCCGATGCCCGCGACTTCCTCCTGGAGAACATCGTGGAAGAGGAATCGGGCGTGAAGCACGTCGACCTCTTGATCCGCTTCGCCGAGGCCTGCGGGGTGAGCCGCGCGCAGGTGGAGACGGCCCAGCAGCTGCCCACCACTCGCGCCCTGACCGCCTGGTGCTACGAGACCTCCAAGCGGCCGTTCCACATCGCGGCGGCAGGCCTGCTCGTCGGCCTCGAGTCTCAGGTGCCCGGCATCTACCAGCGCAACCTGCCGCCCCTGAAGACGCACTACGGGTTCAGCGACCACGAGGTAGAGTTCTTCGCCATCCACATCGAGGCCGACGAGGTGCACGGCGAGCGCGGCTACCAGATCGTCGAGCGCCACAGCACCACGCCCGAGCGGCAGGAGGAGGCCATCGACCAGGTACGTCAGGCCACCGAGATGCGCTGGCAGTACATGAGCGGCCTGCACCGCGCCTTCGTGCTGAAGGAAGACCTCTAGAGGGTGGCCGAGCAGCGCGCCGCCTCACTGGCGGATCTCCCGGCGGGCGGCTGCAAGCTGGTGGAGGTGGGGGGCACGCCCGTCGTGCTCGCGCGAGTCGGCGACCAGGTGTACGCCTGCGGCAGCACCTGCTCGCACCAGGGCGGTCCGCTCGGTGAGGGCGTGCTCAGGGGGACGAGGCTGACCTGTCCCTGGCACGGCTGGATGTACGACGTCCGCTCCGGGCAATGCCTCTTGCCCGCCCGCGGCGGCGCCATTGCCACCTATCCCGTCAGGATCGAGTCGGGGGAGGTCTGGGTGGACATGCCATGAACCGCGGCCACGAGGGACGGCACGGATGATCACGGTCAAGCGGCTGACGCTCGAGGACGCGCGCATCATTCTGGAGGCCGCCGAGGTGAGGGCCAAGGCCATCGGCGTCGCGGAAACCATCTGCGTCTGTGACGACGGGGGGCATCCCATCGCCCTGCACCGGATGACGGGGGCACGCATCACGGGCGTGGAGATCGCCATGGCCAAGGCCTTCACCGCGGCCGGTCACCGCCGCGCCACCCACAAGTTCAACGCGTCGCCGTCGGGACCCGCGCTGCCGGGCAACGAAGCCTTTGGCATCCACGCCATGCATCCGGGCAAGTTCGCGATCTTCGTCGGCGGCTTCCCCATCGAGGTCGAGGGCGACGTGGTGGGTGGCGTCGGAATCAGCGGAGGCAATGGCGAGCAGGATACCCAGGTGGGCGAGGCGGGGATCGCGGCCTTCCTCGCCTCCTTGAAGGCAGGCAAGTCTTTCTAGAGACGGAGGAGGAGGACGACGCCGGCCGTGGCCGCCGCGTTGCTGAAGGCGTGGGCGGCGAGACCCGGCAGAATGCTTCCCGTCCGCTCATACGCCCACGCCCAGAGAAGGCCGCTCCAGAAGACGGCCGCGAAACCCGCCACGCCGTAGCCGTGGGCCGCGGCGAAGAGGGCGGCCGACGCCGCGGCCGCCGCCCCCGCGCCCCACCGCGTGCGCAGCGCCGGATAGAGCACGCCGCGGAATCCGATCTCCTCCGCGAGGGGGGCCCAGAAGACCGCGTCCACCGTCTCTCGCGCCACCGTACCCCATGAGCCCCAGATGAGGTTTTCCTGGAGGCCGTCGGCCCAGTGCGCGCTCAGGTGAAGGGTATCCAGAGCGAAGCTCGCGACGGTCTCGCCGGCGATGGCCACGCCCACGAGAGTGATGCTGACCCACGCCAGCTTCGGCAGGGTGTGGGCGGCCGGTCGCAGACCGAGGGCCTCGGTGAGCGGGAGCCCCCGCGAGCGCACGTACCAGAGCGTCAGCAGCACGATGGGCGCCGCCGTTGCCGGCCCCGTCAGGACCTCGAGGGCGCTGCCCGAAGGGATGGTGAGGCCGAGCGCGATGCCGGCGGCGAGAAAGCCCAGGGCGCCGCGGATGAACAGGCCGTATCCTTCGAGGAGCGAGAAATCCTCCGGCATGCGCGCATTGGCGATGCGCAGGTCGGGACGGGCGACGAGCATGGCGGTCAGTCCCGCGAGCCCGGTCAGGACCACGACGAGCCCGCCCGCTTCGAGCGCGCGCCAGCGGCCCAGGAGGGCGGTCCCCCGCGTCACCATGGCGGACTCTGCCTGGGCGCGTGACACGGCATCGCCTGCGCGCTCGGCCATGTGCGCCACCAGGGTATCCGCGAACCAGCCCGCCGGGAGGGTGTCCCGCACCTCGGTGATGAGGGTTCGCGCGGTGGAGCGGTCGAGCGCGGGCACGAGGTAGGCGGCGGCGAGCCAGTGCTTCATGTGCGCGACCTCGTCAGCCGGACGGTCCCACTGCTCGAGCCCTTCGCGGAGGGCGTCGGTCTGCTTGGCCTCACCGAGCAGGATGAAGCGTTCGAGCTCCACTTCGGGCGAGTCCACCGCCTGGGCCAGCTCGTCGTGCCAGCGGATCCAGTCCTCGAGCCCTTCGTCGCCGCTCGACAGCGCGGAATAGAGACGGCGCTCGATCGGGGTGGCACGGGCCAGGGCTACCCGCGCGTCCATCTCGCGTTCCGTCAACCGCTCGAGGGAATCCTCCGGCGATTGAAGGTGATCGAGGGGTCCGCCGCCCCCGATGTGCAGGAGATAGCCGGTGATGAGGAGGACGAACACCGTGTGGAGCCACGTCACCCACGGACGGAAGAACGGGCGGGGCGCGGCGGGCGCAGGCGGTGAGGGAAGGGGAAGTTGGTCGGACTCGAGGCCGGACATGCGGCGGCAGTATAGCATCGCGTCCCGACGCGCGTGGGCGAGGGGACGCTCGGAGCCGCGCGGCTACATGAAGCATCAGAGCGAGCGGAGTGGGCCCGGCTCTCCGGCCCGTACGGCCTTCCCCCTGAACGAGGTGAAGGCCTTCTTCGAAGAGGGCGGAGAGTTCAATCGCGTGTGGTGGAAGAAACACCAAAACAGGCCGGCCTTTGATCGGTGCGCGTCGGTGAGGCCCCGCGCTCGAAGCCGAAGAGCTCGGCCTCGAGCAAGTTGTCTGGAATCGCCGCGCAGTTGACGTCGACGAACGGCCCGCCCCCGCAGGGACCCCCGCGATGGATGGTGCGGGCGACCAGACCTTTGTCCGAGCCCGTCTCTCCCGTGAGCCCGAGCTCGTCTCTCCCGTGAGGAGGATGGAGGGCAGGCGCCGCCCCTTCTCTCGCCGCGCGAGAAGACGTCGGATCTGAGCCCGGACCGCGTCGAAGGTCGCGCTCTCGCCCACGAGGTCAGCCAGCGGATCCATCGCGCCGCTACGAGTATCCTTACTGCTCAATTCACTGCTCAGCTTCGTACCACTTGACCACTGCCCACCTCCGCTGACCACCGCAACTGGCTGATCTGCAAGTGATTCTTTGTGGCACCCGACTTGCGAACTGTAGCGGCATGCGACAGAGCCAGGCTCCCACGGAAACGGTCGAGAGCGGGACGTCGAGCGCCCGCGAGAGGAACGCCATGGACGCTGACGTGCGACAGAACCGGGCCCCCACAGCAACGGTCGACCGCGGGACCTTCAGCCGCCCTGAAAGGAGCGCCGTGGACGCCGACCTCCTGCGACGCATCGTCCTCTACTTGCTCCTGGCCGTCGCGGCGGTTCTCGCCGCGCTCGAGATGACCCTCGCGCGGGTGGGCGACCCCTCGGCGAAGGAGGAGGCGCCGTGGATCTCGCCCCTGCGCGATATGGACGACGCGCTCGCGCACGGAGACTTCTCCACGGCGACGACGGCGCGTCACAAGGCCGATCTGGCCGCGCTGGCCAGCCCCTCCTGGGAGGGCTTCCTGGCCGTGGGTGATGGCGCCCTCCGTCTCGGCGAGGCGAGGGGGGCGCGGAGCGGGAGGGAGCACGAGGCGCGCCGGGCCTATCTCTCCGCAATGGTCCGGGCCCGGAACGCTCGCTCGCTCGAGGGCACCCTCCGCGTCACCGACGCCTTCGCGCGGCTCGGTGACCGCGACATGGTCGAGCAGGGCGCCCACTTCGCCCGCGAGCTGGCAGGGCGCGACGACAAGGCCATCGATCGCGTGGATGAGTTCGTTCAGCGCTGGGCGGGCGGGGAACGGTCCTCGAATGTCCGTGTCCAGTAGTGCACCCATGCCCGCGCGTTTCGGCGGGGGACTTACACGTTCTCGAGAGGAGCACGTCATGACGATCATTCGACGGCGGACGGTGTTGGGTGGAGGGCTGGCAGTCTATCTGCTCGTGGCCGTCAGGGAATGGCATGCCATCTTGATGCGGGTCGAGCATGCCGCGGAGGCCGCGCGATGAGCCCCCTGGCCGCCGCCATGGCTATGCGTCATCTCCGGCCTGCTCCACGGCCGCGATCGGCGGAGTGGCTGGCCGCCCTCAAGGTGGATCCTCGCCAGGCCATCGAGGAGGAGCGCATCATCTGCCTCATCTGCGGGGGGGCGTTCCGGCAGCTGACCAATACCCACCTGCAGGGACACCAGACGTCCGCGGCCGACTACAAGCGACAGTTCGGCTACAACCGCCGGCGTCCCCTCATGTGCCGCTGGCTCCTCCGCTTCTACGCGGAGCGGGCCGTGCGCAACGGACTGGCCCTGCGCATCCGGCGGCGGCCCATCGTGGCCGAGCCGGAGCTCCGCCGTCGAGGCGGCTCGCGTCCCGTTGCGCTCGAGGAGCTGCTGACCCGGCGCGACGCGCGGCGGACGAGCGGGCGAGCCAGCCCATGAACTGCCGGGTGCTGGTCGCGGGCTGGCCCTTCGCCGGTCTTCTCGCGCTGACCACGCGACGCCCTGATCCCGATTCGAGCGCGACGTGTCGCAGCGGCGTCGTCACAGAAAACGATGGACGGAAGGGAAGCCTGCTCATCGCGCCGGGGGACGTCGCCGGGCTCATCGAGATTGACGAGGCCACCACCGCCCTCTACGGGGTGGACGGGTATCCCATCTCGTTGGCCGAGCTTCGGATCGGTGACCGCGTCGAGGCGGTTCAGGAAAAGCGCGGTCCGGAGCTCGTGACGACGGAGATCCGCGTCATGTGGCTACTTTCGACGCGAGCGTGACCGCGACGTGGATTCCTGAGGTAACGCGTCGCGTAACGTCTCTCGCTGACTATCAGGGCGAGCGGGTTCTGGTCGGGTACTGACAGCGCCCTGCCGGGGCACTGCCGGGCGCCCACCCTGGTGATCCCGCCCATGCCAGGGCAGTCCCGGCCCGCCAGGGCTCCCCCCGGGCACCTGCGAGGGCTTCGCCTGGCCCCTGCCAGGGCTTCCCCGGCCCCTGCCAGGGCTTCCTCGGTCCCTGCCAGGGCTTCGTAGGTTGAGAGCGCGGGTGCCTTTCGCGTATATTGCCCTGTGCCGAGGAACTCTTCCCCGACCACGTCCGCGGTTCTCCCACCAAGAGGACTAGCACGGTGCCGACACACTCGCAGGGAGGGAACACGATGATGCGTTTCCGTATTGCCGCGGCCCTGTGGGCAGCCGTGGCCGTCACCAGCCTCGCCACGAACGCCTACGCCCAGACACCGAAGCCTGGGGGCCACCTCAATATCATGCTGCGCGAAGACCTGTCCCAGGGCTTCGCGGTGCACGAGACGTCGACCATCTCCACGAGCTATCCGTCGCTCCCGTGCTTCAACAACCTCGTCTTTTTCGACCAGCTGAAGCGCACGGAGAGTGTCGAGACTCTCGTGCCCGAGCTGGCGGAAAAGTGGTCGTGGCAGGACAATTTCAGAAACCTCGTCTTCTTCCTGCGCAAGGACGTGAAGTGGCACGACGGCAAGCCGTTCACCTCGCGCGACGTCAAGTTCACCTTCGACATGCTCCGCGAGGCGCCCGAGGCCCAAGCCAAGCTTCGCATCAATCCGCGCAAGGACTGGTACGCCAACATCGAGGCCGTGGAGGCCGCCGATCCGCACACCGTCGTCTTCCGGCTCAAGCGCCCCCAGCCCTCGCTGCTGCTCATGCTCGCCTCGGGCTATACCCCGATCTATGCCGCCCACGTGCCCCCGGCCAGCTATCGCACCGGTTGCGTGGGCACGGGGCCCTTCAAGGTGAAGGAATGGCGCAAGGGCGAGTACGTCGACTACGTGAAGAACCCCGACTACTTCATCAAGGGCCGCCCCTACCTCGACACCCTTCGCTACGTGGTGATCGAGAACCGCGGCACCCGCGTCTCCGCCCTCCAGGCGGGTAAGCTCGACGTGTCCTTCCCGGGCGAGACGACCAAGACCGCCTCCGAGCAGCTCAAGAAGGCGGTGCCGCAGCTCGTGGTCACGCCGGTCGGGCAGACGGTCAGCGATAACATCATCATGAACGTCAAGAAGCCGCCCTTCGACAATCCCAAGATCCGTCTGGCCGTGAGCTACGCCATCGACCGCCGCGGCCTCATCCAGGCCGTGCACCAGGGCGGCGCCGTTCTCGGCGCCTCGCTGGCGCCCAAGCCCTGGGGCGTCTGGGGCATCGCCGAGCCGGGCCTCCAGCCGCTCCCCGGCTACGGCAAGCCCGCCGACATGAAGGACAAGGCGCGCAAGCTGATGGCGGAGGCCGGCCACACGCCCGAGAAGCCGCTCAAGGTGGAGATCGTCACGCGGGCCATCGCCGTCTACGTGGACATGGCCTCCTTCGTGATCAACGAGCTGAAGCAGGTCGGGATCGAGGCGACGCTCAAGCAGGTGGAGACGGCGCAGTGGCACGCCATGGCCACGCGCGGCGACTACCAGATCGGGGCCAACCTGACGGGCCTCGGCGTCGACGACCCCGACGCCAACTTCTACGAGAACTACGCGTGCGGCTCGCCGCGCAACTACAGCCAGTACTGCAACGAGACCGTGATGAAGATGATCGACCAGCAGTCACAGGAGCTCAATCCGCAGAAGCGGCTCGAGATGCTCGCGGCGCTGCAGAAGAAGCTCGAGGAAGATGCGGCACGACCGATTCTTGACTGGAAGCTCGACTACTTCACGGTGTGGCCGCACGTCCACAACATGATTCCCCACAACAACATCTACAACTTCGGCCGCATGACGGACGTGTGGCGCGACAAGTAGACCCCGGGAAGTGAAAACCTATCTCGCCCAGCGTCTCGGCATCGCGGCGCTGACGCTGTTCGGGATGTCGCTGGTGATCTTCGTCCTCCTGCGCCTGGCCCCGGGCGATATCGTCGACATCCTCTTCTCGACGGGAGGGTACGTCAACCCGTCCGAGCGCGTGGCCATCGAGAAGGAGCTCGGTCTCGACCGGCCCCTCTGGGTGCAGTACGTCGACTGGATCCGGCACCTGTGCGTGGGAGACCTGGGCAAGTCGTACCGCTACGATCTTCCCGCGTGGGAGATCATCCGGCCCCTCATCCCGGTCACCGTGGAGCTCGCGGTGCTCTCCCTCATCATCGCCGTGCTCCTGGGCGTGCCCACGGGCGTGATCAGCGCCGTCCGCCAGGATACCGCCCTCGACTATGCCCTCCGCGTGGTGAGCCTGGCCGGGCTTTCCATGCCGTCCTTCTGGCTGGCCATGGTCATCATCCTCGTCCTCGTCGCCTGGATCGGCTGGATTCCCCCCGTGACCTACGTGTCCCCGTGGGAGAACTTCCCGCTCCACGCGATCCAGTTCCTGCTCCCCGCGCTCGCCGTCGGGTACCGCTCCTCGGCGCTCATGATGCGCATCACCCGCTCCGCGCTCCTCGAGGTCATGCGCGAAGACTACATCCGGACGGCGCGCGCCAAGGGGCAGGCCGAGAAGACCGTGATCTGGAGCCACGCGCTCAAGAACGCCATCCTGCCCGTGGTGACGGTGATCGGCATCGAGTTTGCCTTCCTCATCGGAGGACTCGTGGTCACGGAGACCGTGTTCAATCTCCCCGGCGTGGCGCGCTTTCTCGTCCAGGCCATCTCGTGGCGCGACTACCCGATCGTGCAGAACCTGGTCATGTTCATCGCCGTCGTGGTCATCCTGTCCAACCTCACCGTGGACATGCTGTACGGCGTCCTCGATCCGCGCGTGCGCTATGGCGGCTGAGCCCGCCACCGTCGAGGTCAGGCTCCCCGGCGCCGCGGGCGCGCAGGTCAGCCGCGAGGGAATCGTTCCCACGCTCGCGCGCTTCTGCCGCAAGAAGCCTCTGGGGGCGGCGGGGGCCGCCATCATGCTGGCGATCGTTCTCATGGCGGTCTTCGCCGACATCATCCAGACCCACGATCCGATCGCCACCGAGGCCGCCGACACGCTGGCCCGCCCGAGCGCGACGCACTGGATGGGCACCGATCACCTGGGCCGCGACATCTACTCCCGCATCATCCACGGCGCGCGCGTGTCCCTGATGGTCGGGGTGGGCTCGACCATCGTCGCCTCCGTATTCGGGGGCATCATCGGGCTCCTCTCGGGATACGTCGGGGGCAAGACTGACCTCATCGTCCAGCGCGTCATGGACATCCTGCAGGGCCTGCCCCTCCTCGTGCTCGCCCTCGTCATGTCCGCGGCCCTCGGCCCCTCCATCCCGAACGTGATCCTGGCCATCTCGATCCCCATCATGCCGCGGGCCGCGCGCGTCATCCGCGCGAGCGTGCTCAGCATCCGCGAGTTCCAGTACGTGGAAGCCGCCCGCGCTCTCGGTGTCACCCATCTCCGGATCGCGTTCCGCCACATCCTGCCGAACACCGTTGGCCCGTTCATCGTGCTCGCCACCGCGCAGCTTGGCAGCGCCATTCTCGTCGAGGCAACCCTGTCCTTCCTGGGGCTGGGCGTTCCAGAGCCGTATCCGTCGTGGGGCCGCATGCTCTCCGTCTCCGCGGCGGAGTACGCACAGAAGGCGCCGCACCTCGTGCTCTTCCCGGGCATCGCCATCAGCCTGGCCGTCTTCGGCTCGAATCTCCTCGGCGATGCCCTTCGCGACACGCTCGATCCACGACTGCGGGGCGCCTGAGGTGCCCGGCGGGAAGGAGGCTCCCATGGCTTCGGATGGGCTCTGCTGGATGCCGGCCTCGGAGATGGCCGCGGCCATCCGGCGCCGGAAGGTCTCGCCGGTCGAGGTGATGAAGACCGTGCTCGCCCGTATCGAGAAGCTGAACCCGACCCTCAACGCCTTCGTCACCATCACGGCCGATCAGGCTCTCCGGGCGGCGCGCGCGGCCGAGCGTGCGGTCATGAAGAGAGGGGCGAAGCTCGGGCCGCTGCATGGCGTCCCGTTCTCGACCAAGGACCTCGTCATCACCAGGGGCATCCGGACCACCTTCGGCACGCGCCTCTATGCCGACAACGTCCCCACGGAGACCGCACCCATGGTGGAGCGCCTGGTGGGCGCGGGGGCGATCCAGCTCGGCAAGACGAATACACCGACCATGGGCTGGATCGGCGCGACCCACAATCTCCTCTTCGGAGTGACGCGAAACCCCTGGAACCTCGATCGCACGCCCGGCGGCTCGAGCGGGGGAGCGAGTGCGGCAGTCGCCGCAGGCCTGGGGCCGCTGGCCATCGGGACGGACGGGGGCGGCTCGATCCGCATTCCCGCGTCCTTCGCGGGCATCTTCGGCCACAAGGCGTCCTTCGGGCGCATCCCGGCATATCCGGCGAGCGCGGCGTGGAGCCTCTCGCACATCGGGCCCATGACCCGCACGGTGACGGACGCCGCCCTCATGATGAACGTGTGCGCGGGCCCCGACTCGCGCGATCAGTTCTCGCTCCCCGCCGAGGGTGTGGACTACGTGAAGGCCCTCAAAGGATCGGTGAAGGGACTGCGCATCGCCTGGGTGCCCGATCCCGGCTATGCCAAGCTCGTCGACCCCGAGGTGACGGCGGTATGCGCGCGGGCGGCCAAGCGCTTCCGGGAGCTCGGCTGCCGCGTGGAGGAGGTCAATCCCAAGTGGCCCTTGCCCAAGCAGCCCTGGAAGGCCATCTTCTGCGGCGGCATCGCCACGCGCCTGGCGCCCTTCCTGCCCGAGCGGCGCGCCGACATCGACGCGGGCCTGGCCTCCCTCATCGACGAGACCATGTCCTGGGGCCCGACCACGTACGTCCAGGCCTGGTTCGACCGGATGGCCTGGTGGGAGCACCCGCGGCGCCTCTTCGAGACCTATGACCTGATGCTGTCGCCCACTGTGGCGTGCCCCCCCTTCAAGGTGGGCCTCGACAATCCCAGCGAGATCGCCGGCCGCCCGGCCGACAGCTACGAGTGGATCCCGTACACCTATCCGTTCAACATGACGGGGCAACCCGCCTGCTCGGTCCCGGCCGGCTTCACCGCCGACAAGCTGCCCGTGGGCCTCCAGATCGTGGGCCGGCGCTTCGACGACGTGACGGTGCTCCGCGCCGCCCACGCCTTCGAGAAGGCCCAGCCGTGGGCCCACCTCACACCCCCCATCGACTGAGCGATGACCACGAAGGAGAGGACATGAAAGCCGACGACGTCAAGCGCATCCTCGTAGTGGGGGCGGGGCAGATGGGCGCCCAGATCGCCATGCAGTCGGCGCTTCACGGGTACGAGATCACCCTCAACGACTTGAGCATGGAGCTCTTGCAGAAAGGCATGGCGGGCAACCGCAAGCAGCTCGAGCGCCGCGTCCAGAAGGGCCAGATGAGCAAGGACGCCATGGAGGAAGCCATCGCGCGCGTGCGCCTCGAGCCCGATCTGGAGAAGGCCGGACGCGACGCCGATTTCGCCATCGAGGCCATCGTGGAGCGCCTCGAGCCCAAGAAGGAATGCTTCGCCAGGCTCGACCGCTTCTGCCCGCCCCACACGATCCTCGCCACCAACTCCTCGACGCTCATGAACTCGCAGATCGCGCCCTCGACCAAGCGGCCCGAGAAGTGCGTGAACATGCACTACTTCTATCCGCCGCTCGTCATGAAGCTCGTCGAGGTGGTCAAGGGGCAGTGGACGAGCGAGGAGACCCTGGCGATCACCGCCGAGGTCACCCGACGCAGCGGCCGCGAGCCGGTGACTCTTCGCAAAGAGTTGCCCGGCTTTCTCGTCAACCGCATTCTCCGCGCTCTCGTCCGCGAAGCCTATTACTGCCTCGAGCAGGGCGTGGCGAATCACGCCGATATCGACAAGGCCGTGGAGCTAGGACTGAATCATCCTCTCGGGCCCTTCAAGCTGGGCGACCTCTCCGGTCTCGACATCGGTTACAACGCCCGGCTCGAGACCTTCGAGGTGACGAAGAATCCCAACGACTACCCGCCCCCCGAGCTCGAGAAGCGCGTGAAGCGCGGCGATCTCGGGCGCAAGACCGGGCGGGGCTTCTACGACTACTCGACCGATCCGCCCAAGCCCGTTCTCGACTGAGTAGTCCGCCGTGGGTCGCGGGCGGCGGGCAGCGCGTCTCCTCGGGCGCGCCCTGCTGCTCCGCTGCCCGAGCTGCGGCCGCGCGAGCGCGCTCCGCTCCTGGTTCACCATGCGCGAGCGCTGCCCGGTTTGCGGATTCCGCCTCGACCGGGGCGAAGAGGGCTATTTCCTCGGCTCTCTCCTCTTCAATCTCATCGCCGCCGAGGCCGTCTTCGGCGTCGGCCTCCTCCTCGTGATCGTGTGGACGTGGCCGAACCCGCCGTGGGAGGCCATGCGCTGGGGCGGTGTCGCCCTCATGATCGCGCTCCCCCTGCTGTTCCTCCCATTCTCCAGAACGCTCTGGATCGTCTTCGACCTGATCTTCCGCCCTTCCGTGCCCGGGGACTTCGACCGGCCCACCGACCCCTGAGTGATACATGTCGCTCCGTGGCAGCGTGCCCGAGATTGGACATTGACGCCGTCAGCACGCGCGCGCCAGTCTGCCCGGCATGGCGAGGCGAACGGCGGGCTACTCCCTGGCCGAGCTCCTCGTGGCCCTCGGGCTCCTGGGCCTGGTCATGGCCGCGACGGCGCTCCTGTTGCAGTCGGGGCTTGCCGCCTGGGGCTGGGGCGCGAGCCGGGTCGAGGCGCAGCAGTCCGCGCGGGCGGCCCTCGAGCGCATGGCTCGTGAGTTGAAGGAGGCGGGCTTCGATCCGACCGGGGCGGGCTTCGAGATCGTGCTCGTGGCGGAGCCGGCCCGGATCGTTTTCCAGAGAGACCTGAACGGCAACGGGGTGATCGATCCGACGCGCGAGCGGGTCAGCTACCTGCTGCGGTCGGGGGAGACCACGCTGAGACGTGACGCAGGCGGCGGCGCCCAGCCCATCGCCGAGGGCGTGCGTCGCTTCGCGCTCTCGTATCTCGACCGCGACGGCCTCCCCACCGCCGACCGCGGGCGGATCGTGTCGGTGAAGATGGAGCTCGAGGTGGGTCGGGCGGGGCCTGAAGCGGTCGTGGCCACTCTGGTCACGTTGAGGAACGTGCCTGTCTGGTAGAATCCGGGCCATGCATGGCCGGTGGACCTCGCGAGGGCTCTTCTTCGCGCTCGCGGCGCTGGTAATGGTGGCCGCCTGCGAGACGGTGCCGTATACGGGCCGTTCCCAGCTCCAGCTCATCTCTGCGGAGCAGGAGACGCAGATGGGCGCCCAGACCTACACGCAGACCCTCGCCAAGGAGAAGCTGTCGACGGATCCGGTGGCGACGGAGATGGTCAAGCGGGTGGGGTCACGAATCGCCGCGGTCACGGGGCTCAACTACCAGTGGGAGTACCGGCTCATCCAGAACGACAAGACGGTGAACGCCTTCGCCCTGCCGGGGGGCAAGGTGGCCGTGTACACGGGCATGCTCCCCGTCACCCGTGACGAGAGCGGACTGGCCGCCGTCCTCGGCCACGAGATCGGCCACGTCGTGGCTCGCCACGGTGGGGAGCGCGTGAGCCAGCAGCTGCTCGTGAACGTCGGGGTGGAGTCGACCATGGCGGCTCTCTCCATAGGCAATCCCGCGACGGTCCAGGCGGTGGGCTCGCTTCTGGGAGCGGGCGCCGCGGTGGGCGTGCTCCTGCCCTGGAGCCGTCAGCAGGAGTCCGAAGCGGATCATCTGGGGCTGATCCTGATGGCGAAGGCGGGGTACGACCCGCACGCCGCTCGCGATCTGTGGGTGCGCATGGGCCAGCAAAAGGGCGCGAGCCAGCCCGAGTTCCTTTCGACCCACCCGTCGGATCCGACCCGCGTCCGCCAGATCGAAGGCTGGCTCCCGGAAGCCCTCCAGTACTACAAGTCTCGCTGATCTCCCCGTCCCTCTACCTGCGGTAGCCGCAGGGTGGCCCAGCCCCACTGGTCGTCCTCGCCAGATGGCTCGGATATAGCAGCCAAATAGGAGTTTTCTCTTGACACCCCTCCGTATTCCTCCTAGATTAGCCCGCTAGGTGGGATGAAATCCCATGAAGTGGTGAACTTGGTCAGGCGAGAGGGAAATCGTCCTCTCGGGGAGAGGACGTGTTTCGGGGGCATTTCAAGCACACCGTCGACCCGAAGGGTCGGCTCAGCATCCCGGCCAAGTTCCGGGAGGCGCTGACCGACGGCTTCGGAGACAAGCTCGTCATCGTCTCGAATGGGCGAGGCGCGCTCGACGTGTATCCGGAGCGGAACTGGAAGGAGCTCGAGGAGCGTGTCAGCCGGCTGCCTCGCCTGGATTCGTTCCGGCGGACGTTCCAGTACCAGTATCTGTCGAAGGGACAGGACGTGACCCTCGATCCGCAGGGCCGGATCCAGATTCCCCTCGACATCCGGGAGAGCGAGAGCCTGACCAAGGACGTGACGATCATCGGCATGCAAGAGAAGTTCGAGATCTGGAACGCCGAGCGGTGGACGCACTTCGAGCGGGACAAAGTCGGGGCACTCATCGAGGACGTGGAGCAGAAGCTGGCCGACAAGGGCGTGTAGACGTGGAGCGGGAGGTGGCGCACCTCCCGGTGCTGGCTGACGAAGTGACGTTTCTCTTGCGCCCCCGACGAGGGGGCTGGGTGGTGGACGGGACCATCGGCATGGGCGGACACGCGGAAAGGCTGCTGGAAGCGGGAGGCACGGGCACGCGGCTCCTCGGGCTGGACGCCGACCCTGAGGCGCTCGCCCGCGCGGGCCAGCGGCTCGCGCGCTTCGGCGAGCGGGTGACCCTTCGCCACGGGAGCTTCCGGGAGATCGGAGGACACGCCCGCGAGGCCGGTATCGGCCCGGCCGCCACCGTTCTCCTCGACCTGGGCCTCTCGTCGTACCAGCTCGACGCGTCCGGGCGCGGCTTCACCTTCCAGAAGGACGAGCCGCTCGACATGCGCTTCGATCCCACGCGGGGCCGCACGGCGGCCGAGCTACTCGCCGAGCTGCCCGAGGCCGAGATCGCCAGCGTGCTCTTCGAGTACGGAGGGGAGCGCCACGCCCGGCGCATAGCCCGCCGCATCGTGGAGCGGCGCCGTCAGAGCCCGCTGACGGTGACCGGCGACCTCGTGGACGCCGTGAAGCGGGGGGTGCCGCGCGCGGCGTGGTCCTCGCGCACTCACGTCGCCACGCGGACCTTCCAGGCTCTGCGCATGGCCGTCAACGAGGAGCCCCAGGCCCTCGCCGAGGCCCTCGAGGCGGCGCCGGCCCTCCTGGCTCCCGGCGGGCGGCTCGGCATCATCTCGTTTCACTCGGGCGAGGACCGGGCCGTCAAGCGCGCCTTCCGGGCGCTCCGGACAGGTGGCTTCGCCGAGCTCGAGCCCTCGCCGGTCGGACCTTCGCGCGACGAGGTTGGAGTGAACCCCAGAGCCAGGAGCGCCAAGCTTCGCGTGCTCGAGCGGCTGGAGGCGGCATGAGCGCTGAGGCAAGTCTCGGAAGAACCCCGAAGCACGCGATGGCCTTCCAGCTTTCGCTGGGCCTTCGTGCCACCGCCGATCAGCAGGTGGCGCGCTTCCACCGGGAAAGCGACCGCCGCCGCCTTCGCGCCATGGCGATTTCCGTGGTGGGGGCGGGCCTCCTCGTCGCCCTCGTGCTGAGCGTCGTCGGCCTCAAGGTCCAGCAGGTGCGGCTGTCCTACCGGCTCGACGCGCTGCGTACCACGCGGACCGAGCTGGAGGAGGCCAACCGCCGCCTGTCCGTGGAGCGGGCGAGCCTCTCTTCGCTGGGCCGCATCGAGGGCGAGGCTCGCGTCCGGCTCGGCATGGTCGCGGCCAGCCAGCAGCAGGTGCAGCTCGCCCGCGAGTTCGCGGCGCCGAGCGCCGCGTCCACCGCGCGGCTGAGCGAGCGCACGGCGCGGGTAGCCCCGGCCGTGGGCCTCCAGGAACGGGTTCGCTGACACATGCGAGGCGGAGCCAGCCCTCCCCCATGATGGAGCTCCGGACCACGGCCCTGAGGAGCCGAACGCTGATCTTTGCCGCGTTCGTCGCCTGTGCCTTCCTCGGGATCCTGGTCCGGATCGGCTATCTCCAAGTTTTCAAGCACGAGGAGTATTCCCGGCTCGCCGAGGCCCAGCGGGCCAAGACCGTCCCCCTCCGTCCCAAGCGCGGACCTATCCTCGACCGCGCGGGCCTGGTCCTGGCGGAATCCGCGGCCGCGGAATCGCTCTTCGGGCTGCCCACGCGCATGACCGATTCGGCGCGCGTGGCCACGGAGCTGGCCCCCATCCTGGGGGAGCCCGCCTCCGATATCGCCCGTCGGCTCGATCCCGACAAGCGCTTCGTGTGGGTCAAGCGCAAGCTGCCGCCTCGGGTCGCCCAGGCAGTGCAGGATCTCCACGAGCCCACGCTGGGGTTCATCCAGGAAAGCCTGCGTCTCTATCCGAACCGCGAGCTCGCCGCGCATGTCGTCGGCTTCGAGGGCCTGGATGGCAAAGGTCTCTCGGGCATCGAGCAGGCCTGGGACGTCCATCTCGCCGGCGCCGAAGGCAAGGCGCTGGTCGAGCGGGATGCTCTTGGGCGCGACGTCACGGGCGCCCCGAAGGTCCTCAAGCCCTCGATCCCCGGCCAGGGCGTCGCCCTCACGCTCGACGCCACCCTGCAGTACATCGCCGAGAAGGAAGTGGACGCGGCGTGGCGGCGCACCCGGGCCAAGGGCGCCATGGCCGTGATGATGGACCCGCGGACGGGCGAGATCCTCGCCATGGCCATCCGGCCGACCTTCAATCCGAATGCCTTCGGCGCGGCCACGGACGAGGAGCGGCGCAATCGCGCCATCACCGACCCCTTCGAGCCGGGCTCCACGTTCAAGGTGATCATGGCCGCGGGCGCCCTCGAGGAAGGGGTGGTCCGACCCACCGATCGCTTCTACGGCGAGAACGGCAAGATCAAGATCGCCACGGCGGTGATCGGCGACTGGAAGCCCTTCGGCTGGCTCACCTTCAGCGAGGTGCTGCAGAACTCTTCCAACGTCGGCTCCATCAAGGCCGGGATGCAGCTGGGCAAGGAGCGCTACTACAAGTACATCACCGGCTTCGGCTTCGGCCAGCCCGTCGGGCTTGGCCTGCCGGGGGAGAGCCGCGGTCAGCTTCGTGCTCCGCCCCAGTGGTCGGCCCTCTCACTCGCCACCATGTCCATCGGCCAGGAGATCTCCGTCACCGCCGTCCAGATGGTCACGGCCTTTGCGGCCATCGCCAACGGCGGGCGCCTCATGCAGCCGCAGATCGTGCGGGCGCTCCTGGACGCCAATGGCCGCGAGGTCCGGACCTTCGAGCCCAGAGCCGTCCGCCAGGTCATCTCGCCCGAGACGGCGCGCGAGCTCACCACCATCCTCACCGCCGTGGTCCGGGAGGGGACGGGGCACAACGCCGCCATCCCCGGCTACGAGGTCGCGGGCAAGACGGGCACGGCGCAGAAGATGGACCCGAGCACACGCCGCTATTCGCACGCCCCGGGCATTCTCTCCTTCGTGGGCTTCGCCCCCGTGGACGATCCGCGCATCGCCATGATCGTCCTCCTCGACGAGCCCAAGAACGAGAAGTGGGGCAGCGAGGCGGCCGCACCCATCTTTGCCGCCATCGGCCGCGAGGCGCTGCGGCACCTGAACGTGCCTCCGCGAGGCACGATGCCCGTGCACCTCCTGCGCGTCGAGGCGGAATCGCCGGCACCGGGTGGGATGGTCGTGCCCGTGCGGCGCGTGAGCCTCGATGCCGATCCGGACGTCCCCGCGGCCATGCCGGCGCTCGAGGGCCGCTCGCTGCGCCAGGCCATGGCGGCCCTCGCGCCCTTCGACGTGACGCTCGAGGTCAGCGGCCGAGGTGCGGTGGTGACGCAATGGCCGGCCCCCGGTACGCCCCTCGCACCCGGCACGGCGTGCCGGCTCGTCCTGGCCGGCCTCCCCGAGCGGCCGGCCGCGAGGCCATGAGGGCGTCCCCCGTGCCCATCACAGCCCTGCTCGACGCGCTGCCGGAGAAGAGGGTGCTGGGTGCCCTGCCTGCGACCGTCTCCGGTCTGGCCTATGATTCCCGCAAGGTCGCTCCCGGGGACCTCTTCGTCGCCATCCCGGGACTCAAGCAGGACGGCCGGCGCTTCGTGGACGATGCGCTCGCGCGTGGCGCGGCCGCCGTCGTCCTCGAAGGCGCCGACGCGCTGGAGGGCCGGCCCACGGGGCGCGTCCTCGTGCCGTCCTCCCGCGCGGCCCTGGCCCGCCTGGCCGACGCGTACTTCGGGCACCCGTCGGCCTCGCTGATCGTCGTCGGCATCACGGGCACGAACGGCAAGACGACCACGTCGTTCATGGTCGACGCCCTGCTGCGGGCGCGAGGGCTCGAGACCGGCCTCATCGGCACCGTGGAGTACCGCATCGGCGCCGAGCGTGTGGCCGCGGGCCAGACGACGCCGGAGGCCCTGGAGCTGCAGGGACTCATGCGCCGCATGCTCGACGCCGGCGTCGCCGCCCTCGCCATGGAAGTCTCGTCCCACGCCCTCGCCCTCTCTCGCATCGACGGCACGGAGTTCGACGTGGCCGTGTTCACGAATCTCACCCAGGACCACCTGGACTTCCACGTCACCATGGAGGCCTACGGGCAGGCGAAGCGCCGGCTCTTCGAGCTGGTGGCCGCGGGCGCCAAGCCGGCGCGCTCCGCCGTCGTCAATGCCGATGATCCCGCGGGACTCTCTATGGTCGCCGGCCTGCCCCTGCGCACCGTGACCTACGCCATTCGTGGCCGCGCCGACGTGCGCCCCGCACGCTGGTCGTCCGGCGGCGAGGGCATTCGCATGAGCGTGCGGACTCCCGTCGGCCACGTGGAGATCGCCTCGTCTCTGGTGGGCGAGCACAATGTGATGAACCTGCTCGCGGCCACTGGGGTGGGTGTGGCCCTGGGCATGGCCCCGACCGACATCGCGGTGGCGCTGGCCACGGTCACTTCGGTGCCCGGGCGCTTCGAGCGGGTCGAGGCGGGCCAGCCATTCCTGCTCGTGGTGGACTATGCGCACACACCCGATGCCCTCGAGCGCACGCTCGAGACCGCGCGCAAGCTCGTGGGATCGGGAGGCCGCCTGGGAGTGGTCTTCGGCTGCGGCGGGGACCGTGATCGTGGCAAGCGGCCCCTCATGGGCGCCATCGGCGCGCGGCTCTGCGATCGCGTGTGGATCACCTCCGACAACCCGCGAAGCGAGCAGCCTGAGGCCATCATCACCGAGATCGTGGCCGGCATACCGGGCGGTCTGGCCGTGGACCGGCATGAGACAATCTCCGACAGGAAGGCCGCAATCCGCAGCGCCCTCGCCTGGGCCAGAGCCGGCGACGTGGTCGTCATCGCCGGCAAGGGCCACGAGACATACCAGATCGTCGGTACCGACGTCCTCCCCTTCGACGACCGAGCCATAGCCCGGGCCGTGCTCCGGGAGATCGGGCCATAGGACGGCGCATGCCGGCATTCAGCGTGGAAGACATCGTCCGGGGCACCGGGGGTGCGCTCCTCGGCGGCGATCTCGGCATCGCGGTGAGCGGCGTGTCGATCGACAGCCGCAGCCTCGGCATCGGCGATGCCTTCTTCGCCATCCGTGGCGAGCGCCTCGACGGCCATGCCTTTCTGCGCGAGGCCGTGGGGCGGGGCGCCGCCTGCCTCGTGGTCGACGCCGTGTCCGACGATCTGCCGCCCGGCGTGCCCGTGGTCCTCGTGGACGATACGACGCGGGCGCTGGGACGTCTGGGCGCCTGGCACCGCGCGCGCTTCGCCATTCCCGTGGCGGCGGTGACGGGGTCGAACGGCAAGACGACGACCAAGGAGATGATGGCGGCCGTGCTCGCGACGCGCGGGCCCGTGCTCAAGCCAGAGTCGAGCTTCAACAATCAGTGGGGCCTGCCCCTCACCTTGCTCAAGCTCACCGCGGAGCACACGGCCGCGGCCATCGAGATCGGCACGAACCACCCGGGGGAGATCGCGGCCCTGGCCGGGATCGCCCGTCCGACCATCGCCGCCGTCACCACCGTATCGAGCGCGCACACGGAGTTCCTGGGCTCGCTCGACGACGTTCAGCGCGAGAAGAGCGCGCTCGTGCAGGCCCTCCCGGATGACGGAGCGGCCGTGCTCAACGCCGACGACCCGCGCGTTCGCGCCATGGCCGCGCAGACGCGGGCACGCGTGTGGACGGTCAGCGCTCGGAGCGCGGCCGATGTACGCGCGCTGGGAGCGGTGAGCGAGTCGTCCGACGGGATCGGCTTCGAGATCGAGACGGCGGAGGGACGGCGCCCGGTTCGCCTGCGCTTCTCCGGACGACACAATGTCACCAACGCCCTCGCCGCCGCCGGCGTGGGTGTCGCGCTCGGGCTGCCTCTCGACGCGATCGTCGCCGGGCTCGAAGCGGCGCGCCCCGTCAGGGGACGCTGCGTGTGGCGTCGGGCGGGGGCGCTCCTCATCCTCGACGATACGTACAACTCCAATCCCGTGTCCGTCCGGGCCGCCCTCGAGACGCTCCGGGCCTCGGCGGGCGGGCGTCGTCGCGTGGTCGTCCTGGGCGACATGCTCGAGCTGGGGTCCATCGCCGCGCCCGAGCACCGGGAAATGGGCCGGGCCGTGGCCGTCGCCGGGGTCGCCGAGTTCATCGGGCTTGGGTTCTGGTGCGGCACCGCGGTCGAGGCGGCGCGCGAGGCTGGGCTGGCCGAGAGCCATCACGCGGCGACCTTCGAGGACACCGTCGTCCTGCTCCTCAAGCGCCTCGCCCCGGGGGATGCCGTGCTGATCAAGGGCTCCCGCGGGATGCGCATGGAGCGCGTGGTGGATGCGCTCATGGCCCGCTTCGGAGGGGAGGATGGCTGATGCTCTACGACCTCCTCGTGCCGCTCGCCAAGGACAGCATCCTCTTCAACGTCTTCCGCTACATCACCTTCCGCACGGCCATGGCGACGGTGACGGCGATCGTGATCTCGTTCGTCCTCGGGCCCTGGCTGATCGGACGGCTGCGCGCGCTCCAGCGCGGGGGCGAGACCATTCGCGAGGACACGCCGGAGCGGCACCGCAGCAAGGCGGGCACTCCGACCATGGGCGGACTCGTGATTCTGGCCGCCCTGCTGATCTCGACGCTCCTGTGGACGAATCTCCACAATCGGTACGTCTGGGTGCTCATCCTGGCCACGGCGGGCTTCGCGGTCATCGGTCTCCTCGACGACTGGCGAAAGCTCAAGACCAGGAAGGGCATCTCCGCCAAGCAGAAATTCGGCGCGCAGATCCTTCTGGTCACCGCGCTGATGGGCTGGCTCTACGTCTGGCCGCCCGACGGCTTCACGACGGGCCTCGCCATCCCCTTCTTCAAGGGCTGGCTCCTCACCCTGGGCTGGCTCTGGATCCCTTTCGCGCTCCTCGTGATCGTGGGGTCGTCCAACGCCGTCAATCTCACCGATGGTCTGGACGGTCTGGCCATCGGGCCCATCGTGATGGCGGGCGGGGCCTTCGCCATCATCTGCTATCTCACGGGCAATTTCCGGGCGGCCGAGTACCTCAAGATCCTGAACGTCAAGGGCACGGGCGAGCTGACGATCTTCTGCGGGGCCCTCGTGGGCGCCGCCGTGGGCTTCCTCTGGTTCAACAGCTACCCGGCGCAGGTCTTCATGGGCGACGTGGGCTCGCTCGCCCTGGGCGGGGCCATCGGGACCCTCGCCGTGCTGACCAAGGCGGAGCTGCTCCTCCCGCTCATCGGCGGGCTCTACGTGGTCGAGGCCGCTTCCGTCATCATCCAGGTCGGCTACTTCAAGCTCACGGGCAAGCGCTTCTTCCGCATGGCCCCCCTCCATCATCACTACGAGATGCAGGGGTGGCCCGAGCCGAAGATCATCGTGCGGTTCTGGATCGTGTCGTTCATGTTGGCGCTTCTCGCGCTGACCACCCTCAAGCTGAGGTAGGCCGGTGATCACGCTCACGGCCGAGACGGCGGACGAGGATCACATGACGGGGGAGCGGGGCCAGGGCTACCGGCAGTGGCTGGCCGAGCGCACCGTGGCCGTGGTGGGCCTGGCGCGAAGCGGGGTGGCCGCAGCCCGGCTGATCCGCCGGCTCGGCGGCCGCGTCCTGGCGTCCGACTCGGGCCGTCTCGAATCGCTTTCCCGCGAGGCGCAGGAGCTCGAGCAGCTCGGCTGTCGCCTCTGGGTGAACGGCCATCCGGACGCCGCCTTCGAAGGCGCCGAGCTGGTCGTCGTCAGTCCGGGCGTGCCCCTCGAGTTGCCCGTGCTCGAGGCCGCCCGCGCGCGCAGCGTGCCCGTCATCAGCGAGCTCGAGCTCGGCTGGCGCGTCATGGAAGCCGATCTCATCGCCATCACGGGCACCAACGGCAAGACGACCACGACCGCCCTCACGGGCGAGCTCGTGGGCGGAACGGTGAGGCCCGTCCTCGTGGGCGGCAATATCGGCACCCCGCTCTCCGCCCACGCCCTGGACTTCCCCGCCGACGGCCTCATCGTGGCGGAGGCGTCGAGCTTTCAGCTCGAGGCGATCGAGCTCCTGCGGCCGCGGGTGGCCGTCGTGCTCAACGTCACCCCCGATCACCTCGACCGGCACGGAACGGTCGAGCGCTACGTCGAGGCCAAGGCGAGGATCTTCGCCAACCAGACCGAGGCGGACTGCGCGGTGCTCAACGCCGACGATCCCGTCACGGCGGCCCTCGCCCCGCGCACCCGCGCGCGCGTCCTCTGGTTCAGCCGGCTGCGCGCCCTCGATCACGGCGTCTTCGTGCGGAGCGGCGCCATCGTGGCCAAGCTGAACGGCCACGTCGAGGAGATCTGCCCGCTCGCGGACATCCCGCTGCGTGGCCAGCACAACGTCGAGAACGTCCTCGCCGCCACCGCCTGCGCGCTGTGGACGGGCTTGAGCCCCGAGAGCATCCGGCGCGGCATCGCGGCCTTCCGCGCCGTCGCGCACCGGATCGAGCGGATCCTCGACGAGCGCGGGGTCGGCTACTACAACGACTCCAAGGGCACCAATGTCGCCTCGACCATCAAGGCCCTCGAGAGCTTCTCCGAGCCCGTCGTCCTCATCGCGGGCGGCAAGGGCAAGGGGCAGGACTTTCGCCCCCTCGCCGAGGCGGCCCGCGGCCGCGTGAAGTGCGCGGTGCTCATCGGCGCTGACCGCGATCAGATCCGCGCCGCGCTCGAGCCGGCGGGGGTGCCGTGCCAGGACGCGGGCTCCATGCAGGACGCGGTGGCGGCCGCGCGAGAGGCCGCCCGGATCGGGGACGTGGTGCTCCTCTCGCCCGCCTGCGCTTCCTTCGACATGTTCGACAACTACGAGCATCGCGGCGAAGTGTTCAAGAACACCGTCCGCGAGATCGCGTCCTAATGCCTCGGCGCCTGACACCCGATCTCTCGCTCTTCGGCGTGGTCCTGGCGCTGGTGTCGATCGGCGTGGTGATGGTGTACTCGGCCTCGGCCATCATGGCCGCCGACCGCTTCCACGATCCCGGGCACTTCCTGAAGAAGCAGGGCGTCTGGGCAGGCCTGGGGATGATCGCGCTCTTCGCGGGACTCTGCTTCGACTACCGGCGGCTCCAGCGCCTGGTCGCCCCGCTTCTCGTGCTGTCGTTCGCGCTCCTCGTCCTCGTGCTCGTTCCGCCCTTCGGCCAGGAGATCAACGGCACGCGACGGTGGCTTCGCCTCGGGCCGGTGTCCTTCCAGCCCGTCGAGCTGGCCAAGCTCTCGCTCCTCCTCTACCTCGCCTCCTTCCTCGCCCGCCGCGGCGAGGTGGTGGAGAGCTTCGCGCGGGGCCTCCTTCCCCTGCTCCTGATGGCGGGCGCCATGGCTGGACTCACCATGCTCCAGCCCGACATGGGCAATGCCGTGGTGCTCATCGTGCTGACGCTCGCCCTGGCGTATCTGGGCGGGGCGCGGCCCGCGCACATGGGGCTGATCGCCGGCGCGGCCTTGCCCCTGGCCGCCGTCGCCATCGCCATGAAGCCGTATCGTCTCCGGCGCGTGGCCGCCTTCTTGAACCCCTGGAACGATCCGCAGAATTCAGGCTTCCAGATCATCCAGTCCTTCCTCGCCCTGGGCTCGGGCGGCTGGCTCGGGCGCGGCCTGGGCGAGTCCAAGCAGAAGCTCTTCTATCTCCCCGAGTCCCACACCGATTTCATCTTCGCCATCATCGGCGAGGAGCTGGGGGCGATGGGGGCCCTCGTGGTGGTCGGGCTCTTCGCCGTCCTCATCTGGCGGGGCCTGCGCATCGGCCTCCGCGCGCCCGAGCCCTTCGGCGCCTATCTCGCCCTCGGGCTCACCATCATGCTCGCCACCCAGACCCTCGTGAACCTGGGCGTGGTCACGGGACTCTTGCCCACCAAAGGGCTCCCGCTACCCTTCATCTCCTTCGGCGGGTCCGCCCTGACCATGACGCTCTTCTCCACGGGCATCTTGCTCAACATCTCGCAGCACACGGGAACGGCCTGAGCCGTGTACAAGAAATACCAGCAGATTCATTTCGTGGGCATCGGCGGCGTCGGCATGAGCGGGATCGCCGAGGTGCTCCTGAACCTGGGCTATCGCGTCACCGGCTCCGATCAGAAGCGCAGCGAGCTCGTCGAGCGACTGGAGCGGCTCGGGGCCAAGGTGTTCCTCGGCCACGAGCCCAGTCACGTCGAGGGCGCGCACGTGGTCGTCTACTCCTCGGCGGTGGCCCGCGACAATGTCGAGGTCCAGGTGGCGAGGCAGCGCGGCGTGCCCGTCATTCCACGGGCCGAGATGCTGGCCGAGCTCATGCGGCTCAAGTACGGCATCGCCATCGCGGGCACCCATGGCAAGACCACCACCACCTCCATGGTGGCGGCGGTGCTCGGCGCGGCGGGGCTCGATCCCACGGTGGTCGTGGGCGGCCGCATCCACGGGTTGGGCACCAATGCCCGCCTCGGGCGCGGCGAGTTCCTCGTCGCCGAGGCCGACGAGTCGGATGGCTCCTTTCTCAAGCTCACGCCGACCATCGCCGTGGTCACCACCGTGGATGCGGAGCACCTGGACCACTACGCCGATCTGGACGCGATCCGGACGGCCTTCCTGGCCTTCGTCAACAAGGTGCCGTTCTACGGTCCAGTCCCAGTTCGAGGTCCTGCATCGTGGCCGTATCCTGGGGTCCATCTCGATCCAGGTGCCGGGCCGCCACAACGTCCTCAATGCCCTCGCCGCCGTCGGCGTCGGCCTCGATCTCGAGGCGCCCTTCGAGCGAATCCAGCAGGCCCTGGGCGCCTTCGCGGGCGTCCAGCGCCGTTTCCAGATCCGCGGCGAGGCCGCGGGCGTCCTCGTGGTCGATGACTACGGGCATCATCCTGCCGAGATCCACGCCACCCTGGCCGCCGCCAAGGCCGGGTTCGACCGGCGCGTCATCACGGTGTTCCAGCCTCACCGGTACTCACGGACCCACGCTCTGCGGCAGGAGTTTCTCACCGCGTTCTACCAGTCCGACGTGCTGATCGTGATGGACATCTACGCGGCCGGTGAGGCGCCGATCCCTGGCGTCCACGCGCGCGACCTCGCCGACGGCATCCGCGCCCATGGGCACCGCGAGGTGCTCTACATGGATGGCGACCGCCCCGGCATCCTCAACTACCTCTGCGAATCCACGCGTCCCGGCGATCTCGTGCTCACCCTCGGCGCTGGTGACGTCGGCCAGCTCGGGGCGGAGCTCCTTGCGCGCCTGGGCGACATGCCTGACCCGTCCAACAGGAGGACTTAATGCTCGGAGAGATTCGGGGCGAGGTACGGTTCAAGGAACCCCTCAGCTTCCATACCTCCTTGCGCATCGGGGGGCCCGCGGACATCTTCGTGGTCCCCCAGGACGTCGAGGACATCCGGCTGGCGCTGGGGTTCGCCGAGCGCGAGCAGCTGCCCGTCGAGATCGTGGGCGGCGGCAACAACCTCCTCGTCCGCGACCGCGGCATCCGCGGCGTGGTGCTCAAGCTCGAGGGCTGTCTGGGTCGCGCCGACTTCCGTGGCGAGGAAGCGGTGGCGGGCGCCGGGGTCGGTCTCTCCGCCTTGATCCGCGAGGCGGCCGCTCTGAACCTCGGCGGGATCGAGTGCCTGGTGGGCATTCCCGCCACCATCGGCGGCGCCGTGGCCATGAACGCGGGCACACCCGATGGCTGGATCGGCGACTTCATCTCCGCCGTGTACTTCCTGCACCCGGACGGCACCCTGGGCGAGTTCAAGCCCAACAACGGCAGCTTCGGCCACCGCGCCTTCTTCGCGCCGCCCGGCGCCGTGCTGGTGGGCGCGCGGCTGCAGCTCCATCGCCGACCCCAGGCAGAGATCCAGAAGGACATGCGCCAGCGCCTCAAGCACAAGAAGTCGACGCAGCCGCTCGCCCTCGCCTCCGCGGGATGCGTGTGGAAGAACCCGCAGAGCGAGGTGGCGGCCCGCCTCATCGAGAAGGTCGGCTTGAAGGGCAAGCGGCACAACGGCGCCGAGATCTCGGCCAAGCACGCCAACTTCATCGTCAACCGGGGTGGCGCCACCGCCGCGGACATCCTGGGTCTCATGGAGATCACGCGCGAGCGGGTGCAGAACCACTTCGGGCTCACCCTCGAGCCCGAGATCCGCATCATGGGAGACAAGTGAGGTCGGACGGGACATGAGAGGTCGGAGCGCGGTTCTCTCACCCCGCGGGGCGGCCCTCCGTCTCGGCGACCTCGCGGAGCCGCTCGCCGCCATGACCGGACAGCGGCTCGACCGCCGGCGC
>WNGK01001366.1_pt1 | contig 26381 bp, 29 predicted proteins | sample 5400601 | NCBI WGS metagenome assembly WNGK01 (sample SAMN13153376, study PRJNA577476) | soil metagenome | isolation source: 60 cm soil or saprolite under Garry oak tree replicate 1 | place: USA:California | collected 2016-06-15
GAGAGGAGACATCCCAAGAGCATGAGGGGTCCTCGACTTACACGGCGTGCAGGACTTTCACGCGTAACAGGTCGAGATGAGCCCGTCCAAACATCTGCCTCTTGAGAAATTTGAGGCGATTCACATGTCCCTCCACGATGCCGTTGTTCCACGGAAGCCGGAAAGCCGCCTCCACAGCGGCAGAGTCTCGACGGATCCCGTTGACAAAACTGCCCAGTTCAGTCACATGACACGCTTTCGCTTGCTTGAGCCAGGAGTCCAATGCCTCCACCTGGCGTTCTTTGAGCATAGTGACAAATTCCTGGCTCAACAGAGAGACGGTGCGCAGATCCTCGTTGTGCTTCATCTGCTCTACCTGTTGCTGTTGCACCTCGACTTCCGTTTACAGGACGGTAAGATCATCAGGAAGGAGGCGCCACGCGAAGAAAGGCGCCGTTTCTTTGCGCTCTCTTGTGCCAGACGTGGTTTGCGCGCTGGGCCTTTCCTGGGCCTGGGAGGCAGCTCGGCTCGCCATTCACAAAGCCTGCGCCGCAGCAACGCTTCTGACCCAGTGTAGCCACGCTCTTTGATCTCACGAAACAGATGCGAGCCCGTCTGCTCTCCGGCGTTCCAGCGTTCATGCAGATAGGCCAGATAGGGGGCTAACTTCCTCTTGCTCTTGGGACGCCGTCCAGAGCCAGAAGCGCGTTCCGGGAAGGTCTCCGAGGTGAGAAAACGATGGACGATACGTCTGCTCATGTGCATCGAACGTCCGATCGCTCGCTGTCCCATTCCCGCTTGGTGCAAAGCTCGGACCTGCGCGTACGCGTGCATAGCGATTGTCGCGACTGATCTTCTTCTTGCGCTCGGCATAGGTTAGGGAAGCAAGCTCCATCTCCTCTCCCATCTGTCCATGCGGCAGGTCCGGCTGAACCTCGACTGCGGGTTGCTCAGTGCTCGAAGCCGATGCTGTGCTTGGAGAGGGGTGGCTTGTTCTGATGCTGCTCTGAGTTTCAAGGGCGAGGGCTCGGTCTCGATCGTCGGTAGATACGGCTTGGAGCGGACTCTCCTCCATCTCTGGTAACCAGGTGCGCTTGCGGTCCAGAAACTGTTGTAGGTGCTCCCGCAGGTTTTGGACCAGGTGATAGCGGTCGGCGACCTGCGTGGCATGAGGCAGCGCCCGCTTCACCGCATCCGCATAGGCACTGGCTCGATCGCGGCTGACGACTTCAATTTCTTGGTGGCTTTTGAGCCAGGGCCAGACCGCCTCAGCCGTGCGGTCTGGCAAGAGAGTGAGAGGCTTGCTCGTCTCGATGTTGACCAGAATGGTTCCGTAGCTGTTCCCACGTTTCATCGCGAAGTCATCTATGCCTAGCACGCGTACCGATGTCTTGGCTGGGGGCGGGATCGCGCGGAGGTAGCGCAAGAGGGTCGGCGCCTTCACGTGCATCCCCAGTTTAGGAGCCAGTCGCTCATTCACCTGGGCGCTGGCAGAGAGCCCCAAGGCTTTCAACTCTTCCAGCAGGCGGTTGCTCACCCGTGCCCAGGGCTGGACGAGATCAGGAAGCCGTGGAGTCAAACACCTTCCGCGGGCAGCTGGGCACGCGGCAAAAGAACTTGCGCACACAGAGCCGCAAGACGACACGACGGCCCCCGCACGGCACATCGTGGACGGTGCGCTGATACTGACAGTGGACGTGGTCTGAGGGGCTCCCACAGTCGGGACAGTGTGCGAAGGGTTGTGTTGAGATAACTTCTACAGTCAGCTGCGCTTGGGCTATTTCAACCTGACCAATGACCATCCCTTCGGGTAAGGGTAGAAACGGGGACCTTTCCATCTCCATCATCCTCCTGAATACATGAAAAATACCTTTATCTCCTTCAGGAGTATATCACTTTCTATCAATCGAGCAGTATTCCCCAAATGTGAGGAAGAGCGCCTTTGTTAGCAACATTTTGTACCAAGTCAGTCCGAGTGGTAAAGTTTTTTGATTAACATTTTGGTGACGCCAGAGGAAACTGCGCAGGTATGTTACTATCTTTTGGCTCATATTTTGATTCCTAAAAACACCTGTCTCTCCTGCTTGTGCCGGTTTCTGCTATCCTTCGTTATGCAGACCAGCCATCTAGCAGGAGGAACAAACAGGCAGAGGAAGCAGGTGCAAGCAGCACGGTGTTACGCTCCTCGTGTGCCGGACTCGTAGCCAGCCTTCCGCTTACGAGCAATGGGTCTCTGATGGGGGGAGTGATGGGGGGAAGATGTCACTCAGTTGCTCAAGGAGGTGGAGTCTTTGAGAGAGCTTGCCTGTTGTGAGGCGCGAACGAAGCGGCGTATGGTTTCGCGTGAGACACCATAGTCCTTCGCTACCTTACGGTAGGATTCATGGTTCTCCACCCGCGCCAGCACCGCCGGCCACTCCGAAACCGGGATACCGTAGGGAATGTCTCTCGGCCCTGTTCGGCGCTGTGCCTCAATGACGGGAGGTATTTGGAAATTCTCACTTTGTGAGAGGACGATTTGTAGCTTGCGAGAGAGGGTAGATGAGGGCAATTGGAAGAGGTATAAAATTGGTGACAGCGTAGTCGTCGCCCGTCGGTTCCGCTCGACTATTTGTACAATTGTTCTAGGTATAGTAGAACAAGAGTTCTAAGACTTCGCCCTCTGCTTCTCACTGGAAGCCCCTTAGTGATGCCTGTCTGATCCGTCCTCAGTTCCCGTCTCTCTCTGCACTGGGCTACCTTAGCCCGGTTGCTTCTGCACAATTGATGGGGTAGCCCGAATGTTTCGGGTCCCCATAATAGCGGCTGAATCTCAGCTTGCCGCCACTCCTTATCAATGGAAAACAACACAAGCATTCGCTATTTCACCAAAGCTGTGTAAGTGCCATGCTACTTATTGTTCAATACGCTGCATGTTCTTCCCAGAGACAACCGTCTGCAATTGCTCATCACTCACTTTGGCCGCACGTACATCCGCCTCGTCGAGAATCGCCCCGGTGAGCGTCGCCCCAGTGAGATCAGCTCCCTGCAAATTCGCGCCAATGAGAGCAGCCTCGGTGAGCGTCGCCCCGGTGAGATTAGCTCCCTGTAGATTCGCATAACTGAGATTGGCCCTGGTGAGATCACCCCCCTGCAAATTCGCCCCGCTGAAATCAGCGCCAACGAGATTGGATTCTCGCAGCCTGGCCTGAGTGAGAAGAGCATGCGACAGATTGGCTCTGAGAGCCGGATAGCGACGGGCTCCTATCTGAACTCGGGGAGCGTCACGCCCTGCTTTTTCCATCGTCATGCGAGACTCGCTGAGATCAGCGCCGATGAGATTGGCTCCTTGCAAATTGACCCCTCTCAGGTCAGCTTTTTTGAGACTCGATTGAGACAAATTTGCGCCGGAGAGGTCGGCACGATGCAATATCGCCTCGCTGAGATTGGCCTCGCTGAGATTGGCTTCCCGCAAATTCACGCGACTCAGATTCGCCTGTGCTAACTGGATCTGAGGGAGTTCAATCTGCTGGAGGTCTGCCCCGACCAGGCCAGTGCTTCCTTGCAAGGCATCACCGATAAACGTCGCCGACAGACCGTTGTGGCTGAAAAACTGCACCATGCTAACTTGCTGATCGCCCGTTAAGGTTTTCAAAACCTGGCCCAGCCGTTGTTGCGCCAGCTGTGAGATCTCAGGCTTGTCGGCGAGGAGCGTGAGGAAGTAGGTCTGGAAGACCATCTCCTGCAGCATCGTCATCCATTGCCTGCCGGTCTGCTCCTGCCGGTACCCTTGCCAGGCCGTGATGCTCAGACTGAACAACATGGCAAAGATGAGCGCGATCCAGAGCAGTTGCGAGGTTTTTCCTCCACTGGCAAGATTGAGGAGAAAGCCGATGAGCGCGCCAAGTAATCCAGAGAACACAGCCAGTGCCGAGGGATGAAATACGACCTGGCTCATGCTCAAAGAACGTTTCATGCACTCTGACTCCTTCCCATTTCGACTTCTACTCCCCTGGTTGGCCTGGAAAGAGGACGGGCAGATGGCGTCTCAGGCGCAACCATTGCCTCCATTGATAGCGCTGATGCAGCCCCACGCTCAGCAAGAACGCCACCACTCCCGCGCAGGTCGTGATCACCAGCGGCAAGCTGAAGGCAGCAAGCAGCAGGCCCACAAAGCTGCCTGCCAGGACACTATTGATCATGGCCATCATGCCTGCCATCGATAAAAAGAGCTGCCACCTGACTCGATGACGTGCTCCCAGGTTCTCGATGGGCAGCGTGCTATCATCATGCGCAGGGAGGATGAAGTAGGGCTGCATCTGCGGGGCATACTCCAGATAGAGGTGGCGAATGCGGTTGATGCCGCGCGCATAGATCACATCTGTAGAACCTGATTGCAGCACGCGCTCAAAGGTGATCAGCCCCATCAAAAAGAGCGTCGGAAGGACAACCAAACTAAACACGAGAAAGGCTGTTCCCAGATTGGAGAGCTGTCCCACCAGGGCCAGGGCCACCAATCCGCTCGAGACGGCTCCAACAAAGAGCGAGGCGCGGCCAGTGGCTTCGGTAATAGTCATGGAGCGCCCGGTCTGCAAGGTGTAGTGTTCGGTGGTCATGATCGAGACCAGTTGCGAGGAAAGCTCCACGGGGAGGCGTTCGTTGTGCTGTGGCTCCATCAGTCGCTGCTCCTTGCTTCGAGGAAAAAGAAGATGTCGTCCAGCTTCTGGACCGTGACCGTAAAGCCCAGTGCATCCAACAGGTTCTCTAGGATCTGCAGGTCGTAGAAGACTTTCACAATGAGAAACGATTGACCGTTGCGTAAGGAGCGGTTGGCATAGATAGCTCCCTCTTCCGCGTCTGACACGATGATCTCTCGATCCTCTTGCATGGGAGCATATTGGTCCACCATCACAAGAGAGCCACCGGGACGGACGGCACGAGCGACGGCGCCAAGAAAGGCATCGATCCGTTGTGGAGGAACATGGGACAACCAATTGGCGAAAAAGACCAGGTCGTACTGTTGGCTCGGCTGCCACTGGAAGAGGTCGACTTGCTGGAACTGGACGACCGCATTGCCCACCTTCTGTCGAGCCAGGGAGAGCATCTCTGGGGATGCGTCGATCGCTGTCAGTTCACGACTAAATGGGAGCAGAGCAAGGGTCCAGGTGCCCGTTCCGCATGCCAGTTCGAGTATCTGCTCAACCGGCGCATGTTGCTGTAAGAGGTCTCTGGCTCGTGCAAAGACACGTTGCAGATCTTCGATTTGTCCCGTCGTTTCGTCGTATTCCTGAGCTATCTTTCGGTAGTAGGTCATTTGTTCGTCAAGGATGTGTTGATCCATCATTTCCCTCTCTTTTAGAGAGAAGACGCGCTCTTCTCCCATGAAGTATAGATTTGGAGAGAGTACCAGTCAAGAATGAAAGCCCAGAGGGCGGGTTAAATCATCGCACGATGCATGGTTTTTCCTTCCTCTCCACGCCGCAGGCTCCAGCGATGCTGCTCACTCCGATCACTTTATCCCAACGCACAAGAGTTCGCTGTAGTATTGGCGTCGACGATCTGTTCGCATCACTGCATCAGGACTTCTCACTAAACATACATCTCGTCCAGAGGAACCGCTCGCCTTTCTCTTCTCTCTCCTCCCCTCGCGCCCTCAGGGATCAGAGCGCGCGTGGAGAGAGCCAGGGGTGATGAAAACGCCCCTGACTACATCGTTCTTGACTTTCTCCCTCCAAGGCCTCGCGCGCGAACAGGACACGCAGCAGGGTGTTCCACCCCAGACGAGGTGCGCCTGTCGGGCTTATCCGGCGGTCGTGGGCACCCGGCTGAATAACCGGCCAGCGAGGTCTACTCCTACGACCACGCCACGCGTGTCGCGGGTGAAGAAGCCGCGTTGCCCCTTGAAAGCGCCGCTGGTGATGATGTACTCATCTTTGTTGCTGGGCAGCAGGCCGAACTCGCATGGTGCAGGGTCCGGGGGCGGTGCTTTCTCGGCTGCCGCACGAATCTCTGGTTTGATCCGAAGCGCAAGCCTGAGCCTGTCCCCAACCGTGTCAATGGTGAAGGTCATCATCTCATTCGCGTAGGTACCGGCAATCTCCTGAGCCCGCGCTGCATCAAACGGGATGGGTTCCGGGTCGCGGTTGACAAGTCCCAGGTAGTTCTCAAGCGCGAAGCTTACGACTGCCTGATTGAAGGGGATGCCATCCGGGCCAGCGTTGGAGAGCGACACGACCGCGAAGTTGCGCTCCGGGACGAGGAGCAGCTCGGCGAACTGGCCGTTGGCTGACCCGGCGTGCCCGACGGTGCGCACGCCGCCCACGTCGCGCAGGAACCAGCCGATGCCAATGGCGTCGCCGAGGGCGCTGGCTCGCAACTCAGCCGTGGGTTCCTGCATCTGGTGCAAGATGGTTGCCGGCAGCACCTGCTCTCCGCTTGCTGCGCGGCCATCACCAAGATGGAACCGGGCGAAGCTGAGCAGGTCTGCCACCGAGGTTGCAAGGCCTCCGCCAGGGTTCTCGCCGCGTGAATGCCGCCACGGCCGCGCAACGGACAGTGTTCCGTCCTCGCCGCCGTTATGTCCGACAACGAAGCGCCGGATCATGATGTCATCGCGCTCGAAGAAACTGTGCGAAAGCCCCAGCGGCTCGAAGACGAGCGCATCCACAGCCTGCTCGAACGTCTGGCCCGTGACCTTCTCGATGATCCGCCCGAGCAGGTTGTACCCCGCCTGACTGTAGGAAACCCGTGTCCCAAGCGGCGCGATCAGTTCCATCTCAGCCATCTTCGCCACATAGCGCTCCAGGGCATCGTCCCCCTCACCGGTATCGACGTTGACTCTCCAGTCGAGCCCGGAGGTGTGGTTGAGCAGGTTCAACACCGTGATCTTGTCCGCGGCCTGCTCGTCCTTCAACCGAAACTCGGGAACATACCGGCGTACCGGCGCATTCAGCTCGACCTTCCCCTCTGCGACCAGGCGCATGAGCGTGGTCGCCGTAAAGGTCTTCGTGACCGAAGCCACAAGAAAGAGCGTGTCCTGGTCGACGGGCAGCGAGTTGTCGAGGCTTGTCACGCCGTGACAGGCATAGATTTCCTGGCCATCCGCAAACACCCCCCCGGCCATGCCTGGGATCTGGAACTTCCGGGATAGTGTCTCGATAACATCGGGTAACGTGACTTGCGACATGTTCTGTTCCTTTCGCTTCGATTCGTATATGAACGCCGAGATAGTCGGCGTCCCCAGGGACTGCCACTGTCACCTCGTCCTCGACGGTCGTAGTTATAGACCGTAAAGTGTGGCGCAAGGAGTTTGGCAAGGTCCGGCCCAGACCAGGATAAGCGGGCACACAGTGCGCCAGCCACCAGGATGAGCGCGGGTCCCCGGCCCGACTGATCGAAAGCAATGGACGTGCCGTCTTTGGAAATGACTGTTTTCATCGTATGCCCCTTCTGCACTCGTTTGCTCCTCTCACTGAGAGCAGCGTTACTTTCAACCGACTCATCATATTGCTCCCCTCCGCACGTGTTCTCTAGCGCCACACGCCGATGATCACCGCGATGAGCACGAGTTTCACGAGCCAGTCCCCGGCATGGATGGCGGCCATCTTCAGCGGGACGTTTTCCCACATGATGGACCCCACCCATTGCATCGCGGCTAGCCCAACCCACAGCAAGACGCCAATTCCAAGGGCGCCCAGCCAGTCGATCTTCCCGATCAGCCCGAGCAGGTACGCGAGCACCAAGGCCAGCACCAGGCTCTGCACCAGTACCCCGAGCAGCTTCCAGGGCTGCCGTTGCTGCAGACCCTTGGCAAAGGCGGCACTCACCTTCGCCAGTTCCCTGCCGAACACCATGTACCACACCGCGCTCGCTACAAACGCCGCGAGAGCCGCTACAACGACGGCCACAACATTGATCCCAGACATACTTTATCCTTTCTTGTGCTGATCGAGCAGGTCGATCCCTTCGGTTAACGTTCTTTCTTGACTGTCGAGCGAGAGAAGCGTCAAGCTCAACCGACTCAACGTGTTGAGCACGCCATAGAGTGCGGCCTGATCCGGGAGCGTGCCGCACAGGCGAGAGGTGCCATCGGCTTCCAGCTCGATCGCTAATCCCTCGATATACTCTCGCCAGGAGGGGTCCAGGTGCCCTTTGATCCGGATCGTCACGTCCATAAGTGGCCTTTCGATCTGCACACTGTGTGGTGGTCTCTCCTATGGAGGAAGTATAGCCTGGAAGCGGGCCACTGACATCACCTGGGTTCATGATTAAACGGGTGATTACTTATCCCCTTTGGGGAATTGGGTGGATGCACAATTCCCCAAAAGCACACACTGGTGTTGTGTACTATCTGGATGAGTAGAGGCGCAAACGCGAAGCCATCGCGATGGCTTCGGCACGCCGACTCACGCCCAGTTTGCGATAGATGCTGTTGACCTGGGTCTTAATGGTATTGGGAGAGACGATCAGTGCCTGCGCCATCTCTGCATAGGTCTGCCCGGCAATGAGCAGGCGCAGCACCCGTTGTTCTTGAGGAGAGAGCAGCTCGATGGGCCCTCGCTCGACGGCATGCTGTAGTGTATCTGAGAGGGTCGTGTGTGTGGGGGCAGGTGACGCATCACTGCCCGGTTTGGATCTGCCCTCCTCCTGCTCGAAGGCTGCCAGCACGCGCAAAACATAGTTCCGGGAAATGAGGAGAGCGGGAGCATCGGAGTTGCCCTCGTGCAGGGCTGCCAGAAGCGCCTTGAGCACGTGTTTCATAGGTGGACCAGCATCCAGATACACCCGGATGTACCCCTCTGGTGCCGTCAGCCTGAGCAGGTTGGCTGCGACTGCGGCCGCTTGCTCGCACTTGCCTGCCTGATGCAGTGCCACCACCTGCAGCGCCAGAAACTGCATGGCGGTTTCGCGATCCCCGCTCTGATCAAGGTGGTGGCGAAAGCCGTCCAGCATCTCGATGGCCTGAGCTGTATGCTGCTGGGTCAATAGGACGCGCACCAGCAGCACTATCTCCCCTTTGCGCAAGGGATCCCAGGTGTTGTGGGAGTCCATTACCTGGGCTGCCCACGCTGACGCCTCTGCCAGATTTCCGCCGGCCAGCCAGCATTGCACGCGAAGCATGCTTCCCCAGGGAGCATGATAGGCAAACCCCTCCTGCTCAAGCAGGGCTTCGAGCTGTTGCAGGGCTGCTTGTGCGGTCTCCAGATCCCCTTGTGCGAGCGCAAGCCGCCCTGAACAGATCTCCCCCTGGCCAGCAGTTCCACCTGTTGCCAGTCCTGCGCGAGACGCTGCAAACGCTTGAGCCAGTCAGCAGCCTCCTCGAGCCGATTGCGGGCGAAGGAGACCTCGAAGAGCTGATAGTATAGATAGCCAGCCTGAAAGGTACGGCCACCGATGTGCTCTGCCAGACGAAGTCCCTCCAGACATTCCTGCTTCGTCCGACGCAACTGTGCGGACTGGGTATAGGCAAGAGTCAGCCAGGAAGACACGCGAATCGTGGCCAGGAAGTCTCCTGCCTGCGCCACCTGCTGCTTCGCTGCCAGGAGCCGTGGGATCAGAGACGCTCCTTCACCCTGAAGTACCGCGATCAGCCGAAAGGTGAGAAACAGCGGAATGAGGTTCCAACCCACCTCCTCGTCCTGGGGCAACGCTTCAGTCTCTTGCGCGAGCTGGAGCAAGCGCTCGGTGTCGCCCAACTGAATGATCGCTCTCGTCTCGATCAAGGCACGCAGCAGGCGCAGGCGCCGCCCGATCAAGACGACCTCGGCCTCGGAGAGCGCCAGTTCCCGCTTACTCTGCACGAGTTCTTTCAGGCGTGTGAAGGTGTGCTCCACCTGAGCGGCCATGCTGACATACAGCGTTTCGTTGCCCAGATTGGCGGAGTTCACGAAGCGCAGAGCAGCCTCGAGAGCCAGATGGAGATGTGTACGCAGGACGGGGTCTGGCAAGGTGAGTACCCAGGCGTGGACAGTTCTGGCTTCACCGCTGAGCCAGAAGGCAGGTGCCGCCTGCTCTATCAGGCGGGCTGCATACGGATACTCTGCCCCGGCCAGCGCGTGGATAATGGCCTCTTGGAGCTCGCTATGTGCCTCATAAAAGCGCGCTGCCCGCAGGTGTAAGAGGGGCACCAATTCTGGCTGGCTGGCGTGCAAACGAGCACGCAGCGCTTCACGAAAGAGATCATGAAGCCGATACCACTGCCGCTCGTCATCCAGCGGTACTAGAAAGAGGTTGGTTCGTTCCAATTCCTCTAACATCTGCTGGCAGGCGCACTCATCCGGCGCCACGGTGACCATCTTGCAGAGGGCTGCATTCATGCGGGTCAGGATCGAGGTCTGGAGCAGAAAGTCCTGGAGCGCATACGGCAAGTGTGCGAGGATGTCCTGCTGCACGTAGTCCAACAAATACCGGTGGGAACCCCCAAAGGCCGTGACCGCGGCAGAGAGATCCTCGCGCTTGCGTAGGGCAAGCGCCGCCAGTTGCAGACCGGCAATCCAGCCCTCGGTGCGTGCCGAAAGCTGCGCGACCTCCTCTTCAGAGAGGGACATGCCCATCCCCTTGACAAGGAAGTTGGCCGCCTCTTGTCGGGTAAAGCGCAGGTCCTGATCGCGGATCTCATAGAGCTGCGAGCGGACGCGCAGCCTTGAGAGAGGCAGCGCAGGATTGGTGCGCGTGGAGAGTACCAGGTGAAGGTTGGCCGACGGATGGTCGAGCAGCGCGAGCAGGGAATCGTGAATAGCTTGGTCCGAGATCACCTGGTAGTCATCCAGGATGAGGATGATGTCTCGGTTCACCTGCTCCATGTCATCAAGAAGCGAAGTGAGGATGGTCGAGAGTGGAGGGGCCTGTGGCGAACGCAGCAGCTCTTGCGCCGCTTCACCACAGGTGGGCAGACAGGTTCGTACTGCGGCAATGACCGAGAGCCAGAAACGGTTGGGGTCATTGTCTGGCTCGGCAAGGGAGAGCCAGGCATACGCCGGTTCGCCTCTCCCCCGCCTCGCGCGCTGCTTTGTTCCCACGTCGGCCTGCACCTGCTTTGATGCCCCCACCCACGCGGAGAGTAAAGTGCTTTTGCAGGACGATGTTGTCGATGAGATCAAAAAGCTGAAAGCGCAGGATGGATCTGATCTGCAGGTCCACGGCAGTGCGAACCTCATCCAGACACTTTTGAAGCACGATCTGGTGGACGAGCTATGGTTGAAAATATTCCCGATCACGCTGGGCAAGGGCAAGCGCCTGTTTGGCGAAGGCACTATTCCGGCGGCATTTACCCTGCGCGAAGCGAAAATTTCGCCGCGCGGCGTTATCATCGCATCCTACGAGCGCGCGGGCGACGTACAAACGGGATCGGTTGTCTAATCGTTTATCCTAAGTTAAAAACACCAGAAGTGAAGGACGCATACTTCGCTTCTGGTGTCATGCTCACGAACATCTGTGAAATAGGAGAATCTCTTGCAAACAGTCACGTCTAAAGACGGCACGAAAATTGCTTTCGACAGGGTTGGGTCAGGCCCGGCCGTCATCCTGGTCAGCGGTGCGACGGCGTATCGTGCCTTTGACCCGAGTATGACACACCTGGCCGAACTGCTTGGAAAACACTTCACGGTCTACAACTATGACCGGCGTGGACGCGGTGACAGCGGCGATACGCGGCCCTTCGCGAAGGAACGCGAGATTGAAGACTTGCAAGCACTGGTCGAGGACGCTGGCGGCAAGGCTATGGTCTTTGGGATCTCGTCGGGTGCTGTCGTGAGCCTGGATGCCGCTGCTGTCACCCCGGGCACCGCCAGAGTCGTGGTATATGAGCCGAGTCTCATTGTCGACGACAGCCGCCAGCCCGTACCTGCCGACTACGCGGAGCATCTCATGACGCTCGCGGCCGAAGGGAAGCGCGACGAAGCGGTCGCATACTTTTTGACGCAAGCCGTGGGCATTCCGGCAGAATACCTCGGCGACATGAAGCAGGATCTAGCAATGTGGTCCGGCGTGACCGGCGTGGCACATACTCTTGCCTACGACGCGGCTTTCGTCGGCGATGTCATGCAGGGCAAACCGCTCCCACGTGATCGCTGGGTCAATGTAACTATGCCGGTGCTGGTGGTTGATGGTGGTGCGAGCGACGCCTGGATCCACCACGGCGCTGATGCGCTGGCCAACGTCCTGCCTCACGCCAGCCGCCACACGCTCGCAGGGCAAACCCACATGGTTGACCCCAACGTACTCGTCCCGGTGCTCATCGCATTCTTTCAGCAATAACACCCGATAGGGAGCGGGATGGAGGTTTTCTACTCAACCGCCCGAACTGAAAAGCAGGAATGAGAGGCGGTTTCCGCAAAAGGACTCTCGCTCCTGCTTTTTTTACCAGAGAAGGGTGCTCCCATGAGACATGGTGGATAATTTGACAAGCCCCCTGTGAACGTGTTTCGGGCTGGATGTTCGTCAGTGGACAAACCGGAGAGGCCACTGTATCCTGGAAGAAGACTCCCCCCAAGTGCTTCTGCTGGCACTTTCACCGACGTGCTGGTGACATGGCACTCCTCCGCCATCAGGCTTGCGTGGCGCTCAAGCGAAAACCGGCGGCAAGGGACACGAGAGCACCTCGCACGCCGTCCATCGTCGATGGGTTCTGCCGGCTGCCATCGCCGGAGTACGTTGTCGGTAGCGTTGTGCAATTAACTTGCCCCCTCGCTCGCACGGCTGTACGAGCCTCACCCGCAGGGAGCGGTGAGGACGTACAAAGTGATAGTAGGCGCGCCACCACTCCAGATGGGCCAACAGCTGTGGGGACTGCTGAGCAGTGGCCCAGGTGCGGCGAGCAAGGGCTGCCACTCCATGGCGGACGGTCAGATTGACTCGCTCAATGAAAGCCGTGTTGAGTCGTCCCGAGAAGCCTAAGTGCTGCAAGGCGACCTGGAGAGCGGCCTGGGTCCCCAGCCGCATCACGTGGGTCACGCGCACCAGCCTGCGCCGTCGGTAATGTTTCTTGACCTGGCCATAGATCAAACCCGCTGCTACCTGCCATCGAAGGGTTTTGCGACCACGACACACCACCGCTCGCCAGTGTCCAAAATGGGCGGTGAGCGCATAGAAGTACACATTGAGGCCATCACTGGTGAACAGTGGCAAGCAGTCAGGAGCCAAGTGCTGTCGCAAGGAGTGGATGACCCTATGGGCCATGTGCTGCGTGCGGGGGCCGAGCTGGAGCACCGGAACAATCTTCGTGAGAGGGTCGATGGCCAGCCAGAGCCACAGCACCTGTGTGGCGCAGCGCAGCCGGGTTCGCAGCTCGTCCAACTGGAGATAGGGAAGCTGGAGATGACAGAAGAAGCGCGCGTGCAGGGTGTGCGCGTGCTCACCGGCACGGGACAGCCAGGTGGTGATCGTGGCCTGACGATAGCCAAAGACCCGTTCAGCGGCGGATGCGTCCAGTCCCTCGGCCAGTGCAGCAAGCACCATGGCGATCTGGTGCGAGGGAGTTTTCAGACGGTACAGGGGCGTGTCGCGTCGAGCACTGAATGTGATGTGGCAGGCCTGACAACGAAACGTCTGGATTCGTTCGGCTTGGCCATGCTTACCATCACCAACCAGCGCATGCATATGCGCATCCGTGTTGCCGAAGTATGAGCACTTTCGGTTGGGACAGGCGAAGCCCTCGGTGTTTACCCGCTTGGGGGCTCCTCGCCGGCTTTTGACCTCGCACCAGGGACGCACCCGTAGAGGCGATAGACCCGCACTCGTTGAGAAGGGAGAGGAATGGCAACAGGCCGGACAATCTCGTGGGGTGCGCGGCTTGAGCAGACGGCGGACAACGGAGTGTACCGCCCCCGCTCGCCAGTGGGTAAGGCCAGGATGGATCACAGACGAGCGACCAAGCCATGCCAGGGAAAGCATGAGGAAGAACACAAGCAAGAACACGAACACATGAAAGGTCATACAATCCTCGCCGCTTAAAATGAAGAGTTTGCAGAGCGCTGGAAAAGAAGGGTAAGCAGGCCGAGAGGGATTGTCAAGCAGGTAGGAGAGAAGGCTGATTTATCCACCATCGTGAGAGGCTGTACCGCACGTTAACTCTGATCATCGAGGAACCTCGCCCGGGACCAGGACTGGAATACATTGACTGGATGGCTCGTTCTCTGCAAGAGCGGCGACGCAATCAGATCACCCTCCAACTCATCGACGGTCAGCCTCGGCTTATGGCACACCTGGGAGAGCGGGCTGGCATCCACCTTGAACAGATCGTGAGCAAGCTTGGTGTGCGCCTCTTGACTGGGCAGGCCGAGGCCCTGAGAACAGAACAGGAGGTTCGTCTGAACGCAGGGCAGTGTGTGGCTTCGGACCTGACTGCCGTGGTGGGATCATTGCACGGGGGGATCTAGGACTGACTGCGCCAGTCGTCAATGAGCAGCGATTTGTCTGTGTCAATGCTCCTGAGAGACCAAAGTCGTCTACCTCAAGATGGAATTCCGCCCTGACCTCTCTGATCTTGGCGCCGTCGACTCGCGAAACTGGATCACCCATAAACGGGTTCGCGTTGGCGAAAGGGTCACCACGCCGGATGGCACCGAGGACCACATCCTGATTCGGGAGACCTGGAACACCCAGATGGTGCGCGAGTTCGTGCCGGAGCGGGGGGATAGTGTCGTCTCCAAGCACCAACTCAGCGGGTTCTCTGGCACGGTGTAAATACAGCGAGCATAGAACGGTCCTGCTTGCATTCCCCGTGTGGAGAGGTTATGATATTCCTATATTGGAATATTCCTATTACAGAGTAGAGAAGGAGAGCTCGATTACAACCTTAGGCTATGCCCTGCTGGCATTGCTGGCTCATCACGCTTCTTCCGGCTACGATCTCGCCCGCCGGCTGAAGCGCCCCATCGGCTTTTTCTGGTCGGCCCACCAGAGCCACATCTACAGCGAGCTGACGCGCTTAGAAGAAGAAGGGCTGATTGCCCATCGGGTGATCGCACAAAGCAACCGCCCAGATAAGAAGCTCTTTCGCGTAACCGATGCCGGCCTGGCTGTCCTGCGCCATTGGGTCACGACGCCGGTTGCGCCTGCTCCCCCACACAACGAGCTTGTGCTCAGAGCCTATGCGATCTGGCTGGCTGATCCGCCTGCCGCTATCGAACTGTTCCGTCAGCAGCAAGCGGCTCATGCCGCCCGGTTAGCCGAGTACGAACAGATGCTGGCAGGCCTGCAACAAGAGCATGATGCTGTGTGGGAAGTGAGCAGGCCGACCTTTGGCAATTATGCGACGCTGCACGCTGGCATCGAGTACGAACGAGCGGCTGTGGCCTGGTGTGGCTGGATGGTGGAACAATTTGAGCGGCATCGGTGATGGTGAGTCTGCTCGTGCGACGTCGGAAGCGTTGATCATCAAGCTGACCACGTTTGGGTGTCTAACACCAGCCGAGCGGCAGAGGGTGCTTGCCTGGTCTCGCGCCTACCAGCAGGTCCTTACGCACCTCGTATCAGCAGGCTCGCGACTCTGTCCAGCACAACCCGGAGATCACACAGGAGAGCGGGTCTGGATCAGGCACTCCACCGACGACCGGCTGCATTGGATGCAGGCAGACCTCTGCTGGCTTGACTAGCGGAATACCGCCTGTACTCAAGAGGAAGGAAGCGACACCATGAGAAGCTGCAGGAGGACACAACGGGTCCCAACGCCTTCCCTTGGCAAACAGACAGACACAAAGGAGGAACTACATGAGCATCTATAATATCGTGCTGTTTGTACATGTGATCGGAGTCATCGGCTACTGTCTGGGCATCGGCATGTTGCTGTTCGTCCTGGTCGGCCTGCGGCGGGCGCAACACGTCGAGCAGGTGCGCGCCCTCATCCATCTGAACGACCTGTCTGGCCCGTTCTCCGGGATCAGCGCGCTGCTGCTGCTGGGCGCCGGGCTCTACCTGGCCCTCACGGCGTGGAGCCTGCTGACCAGTTGGATTCTCGTCGCGCTGATCAGCCTGCTCCTGATGGTTCCCACCAGTGCCGCCCTCATCGCGCCACGCAGGAGCGCCATCGTCAAACAACTGGCGCGTGAAGCGCCGGACGGTGAGCTCTCTCGCGCCCTGAAGCGACACCTCGACGACCCCATCCTTGCCACGGTCTGCACGACGGTAGCGGCCCTGCTGCTTGGCCTGGTCTTTCTGATGACTACCAAGCCGGATCTGGTGGGCTCCCTCATTGTCATGGTGGTCGCGCTGCTGCTCGGTCTGGCCGCGGGCGTGCTCGTCTCGCGGATGAGACGTGCCCCCGAACCGGGGATGGTGGACCAAAGGGCGCAGGACAAAGAGCCGATTGGCTAAGCCGCCTTCGCCATCGAGCAGGGATGACTTCCTGCTGACCACGGGTCGAAAGGGGCTGAAAAGAGCTTCACCGAGAAGAAAGGAGGAATGACTTCATGAAACTGGGACTTGGCCTGAATGATTTTTCCTGGCCGGCAGGGGCAAGCCAGCTTGGCCCGACGTTGGTCCAGATCGCACAAACCGCCGAGGCCGCCGGATTTGACCGCATCAGCACCATGGACCATGTGTGGCAAAGCCACTATCTGGGTGGGCCCGAGCGCGAGGTGCCTTCGTGCTATCCGACCCTGGCGTTCCTGGCTGCCCACACCAGCCGCATCAAGCTGATCGCTATGGCCACGGCCAGCCCGTACTGGCATCCCATCTTGCTCGCCAAGACGGTGACCACTCTGGATGTGCTGTCTGGTGGTCGGGCCTGGCTCGGCATTGGCGCTGGGGATTACGAAGAGGAGGCAGTTGGGTCGGGACTGCCGTTCCCTCCACTCAAAGAGCGCTACGAGCGGCTGGAGGAGATGCTGCAGATCTGCTTGCGCCTGTGGCAGGGCGAACAGGGCGACAAGCGCCCGTTCGAGGGAACGTACTACCGCATCGGGCGTCCCTTCAACCTCCCGCAGAGCCTTACGCGCCCACATCCGCCGATTCTGGTTGCAGGCGGTGGCGAGCAAAAGACCTTGCGCCTGGTTGCACGCTACGCCGACGCCTGTAATCTGAGCCCGGGCCCTGAGATCCCCAGGAAGTTGGAGATCCTGCGTCGGCATTGTGAAGCCGAGGGACGCGATTACAACGCGATTGAGAAGACGTGTGCGTTTGCCTTCGACGTGGGTGAGGATGGCTCCAAGGTGGGCGAACTGATCGAGCACCTGCGTGGGCTGGCACAAATGGGGATTGAGATGGTCTTTGGGGTGGTCCCTAACGTGTACCAGATCACGCCGCTTGAAATCATCGGGAGGGAGGTCATCCCGGCCGTCGTGGACGTGTGAGGACACCACAGCGGGGTGGACACAGACGAAAGCGGTGCGGCAAGGACTGAGAAGAGTGATTTTCGTGGCTGAGAACGTTTGCACTTCCACCTCCTCCTTGCTCTACTCCTTCCTGTTGGGAGGAGCGCAGGCGCGAGAAAAGTCATATGCCTAGATTCCCTCATCACGCGCTCATCTGGTCCACGGATCAGAGCCGCTATGAGCTCTCCACGCAGGGCCAACTTGAGCAGCGTTTTCGACCAGGAGATGAAGCCGCGTGGCTGGCCTGGCTAGGCGGAGTGACCTCCTTTGCCTTCCAAGGCATTTCTGGCCGCCTCAACGTCTACCGGGAGGCTCGGGGACGTGCAGGACGGTATTGGTATGCCTACCACACGACCAGGAGTGGCACGCGCAAGCGCTATCTCGGGCCAACCGCCAGGGTCAGCCTTGGCCGCTTAGAGGAGACCGCACAGGCCCTCTCCAACCAGAACAAGGACTCGTCTCCTCCTCCGTCGTTCTTGTCTCCCTCGCCTCAGGCCCAACAGGACCAGTTGCCCTTGACCAAGCTCTCCGCGCCGTGCCTGCCGAACTCGCCAGTGCAGCGGGAGCGCTTGCTGGCTGAGCTAGAGGGGGCGCTCTCGACCCCGCTGACGCTGCTCTCTGCCTCTGCCGGGTGGGGCAAGACGACGCTGCTCTCGATGTGGGCCAGCCTGCATCCGCACCAGGTCGCCTGGCTGTCTCTGGACTCGCTGGACAATGAGCCGTTCCGCTTCTGGGCCGCGGTGATCGCGGCGCTGCGCAGATGCCGGCCAGGTGTCGGGGCCCTTGCTCTGGCCATGCTGCACTCGCAAGAGCCTCCGCCTTTTTCCGCCCTGCTGACCGCGCTCCTCAACGACCTGGCTGAGGTGGAGGAGCCAGCCACCCTCCTCGTGCTCCTGCTAGATGATTATCAGGTGATCGACGATCAAGCCATTCATGAGACCCTCGCCTTCTGGGTGGAGCATCTGCCCGCGCACGTCCATCTGCTGCTCTCCAGTCGAGTGGACCCGGACCTGCCCCTCCCCCGCTGGCGCCTGCGGGGACAGCTGCTGGAGATCCGCACGGACGAGTTGCGCTTTCGCCCAGAGGAGGCCAGCCTCTTTCTGCGGCAGGCGATGGGCCTCTCGCTCTCGGAAGCAGAGGTGGCGGCCCTCCAGAGGCGCACCGAGGGCTGGGTGGCCGGGCTGCAAGTGGCGGCCCTCTCTCTGCGCACGCGCGAGGATGCCTCGGCCTGGCTCTCCGCCTTTACCGGCGGCCACCGCTATCTCTTGGACTATGTGCAGCAGGAGGTCCTCCGGCTCCAGCCTGAGTCCATCCGGCGCTTCTTGCTGCAGGTGGCCGTGCTCAGACGCATGAACGCCGCCTTATGCCAGGCGGTGACCGGGGAGCCGGCGAGCCAGCACCTCTTAGAGACGCTGGAGCGCAGCAATCTCTTTGTGGTGCCCCTGGATGAGCAGCGGCAGTGGTACCGCTTGCACGACCTGTTTCGCGAGGCGCTCTTGGCGCAGGGGCAAGCGAGGGAGCCAGAGCTGCTGCCACAGGTGCATCGGCGGGCGGCCCGGTGGTACGAGGCGCAGGGCGAACTGCGGGAGGCCATTGCGCACGCGCTGGCTGCGACAGACTCCCCGTACGCTGCTTCCCTGATAGAGCGCGCTGCGGCCTCCTTCTGGCTGAGCGGCGAGGCCCAGACCGTGCTGGCCTGGCTTGCCGCGCTGCCGGATGCCGTCCTGTCCACCCATACCCGCCCGGTTCTGGACACCGCTCTGCACCTGCTGGAATCCCTGCATATGACGGTCCAGTCCTCCTCTGTCAGACCGCTGGCCCTGGTGGAGCAGATCATGGCGCGGGTGGAAGCGGTGCTGCGGCGCCAGGAGGAACCGACCGCGAGGCTTGATGCCGATGAAGCGCTCCCTGCGCTCCCGGAGGCCGAGGTGGCCGTGCTGCAGAGACGGCTGCGCCTGCTGCGGGCGTTGATCACCGCAAGGGGACTCATCGTGCGCGGCGACGCAGAGGGTCTGCGCCACCTGGCCCAGCAGGTCGAGGGCCTGGATGAGCGGGAGGAAGTGAGCTGGAAGATGATCTCGCTCTCCCTCACCTTCTGGCTCACTGAGCCGCTCCAGCGTGAGGGAGCCCTCCTGATCACGAGGCTCCTGGAGGCGAAGCGAGAGGCTCTTGAGGCCGCAGACCACCGGGCCGCGGTGCGCGTGATGGAATGGCTGGCCTTGGCCTATCTGAAAGCCGGACGGCTACACCTAGCTGAGCAGGAGTGCCTGGAAGGCCTCGCCCTGGTGGAACAGATCGGCGAGCAGACGGCCATGACCGGCTACTTCCACGCCTACCTGGCGCAGACCTACTACGCCTGGAACCGACTGGAAGAGGCATCTGGCTCCCTGCAACAGGCGCTGCGCATCGGGCAGAGCTGGCAGCAGGCCGATCTCCTCATAATCGGGAATCTCGCTTTGGCAGAGGTCGAGCTGGCACGAGGCGAGCTGGCCACCGCAGACCAAGCGCTGCAGCAGGCGGAAGCCCTGAGCCAGCAGGAGCGCGTGGCGACCCATGTCTACTGGTTGGAGGCGGCACGCGTATGGTACTGGCTGGCAGCGGGCGACCTGGATCAAGCCTCGCATTGGGCTGAGCAGGTGGTGTTTTCCCCGGACACCTGGGACCCCAACCACAAGGGAGCGTTCTTGATGCACGTGCGCGTGGCTCTCGCCCGTGCCGCCTCCCCTCAGGCCATTGAGGCGCTGGAACACTTCCGTGAGCTGCTGGACCGGCCAGGAGATATCGAGACCACCATCCAGTTTCTGGCGCTGCAGGTGATCGCCCTGCACGATGGGGGGAAGCAAGAGCAAGTCCAGGCCGTCGCGGCGCGTCTCCTGTCACTGACGGAGCCCGAGGGGAACATCCGCGTCTATCTCGATCTGGGGGAACCGATGCAGCAGGTGCTCAAAATGCTCCTCGCTGCTCCAATTGCTCAGCCTGAGCAGGAGTACCGTGCTCCCACGCATTCCCGCTCCTTTGTGGCGAAACTGCTGGCCGCTTTCGAACACGAGGAGAAGCAGGGACGCACGCCTCCCCGGACGGAAACACTCCTCTTTCAGGCGCTGGATCTTCCTGGGAGGAGTCCTTCTCCCTCACTCGTCCCAGTCGAACCCCTCACCCGGCGTGAGCAGGAGGTCTTGCGCCTGCTGGTGGCCGGGCAGACGTATGCTGAGATGGCTGAAGCGCTCGTCGTCTCCCCCAATACGATTAAGACTCAGGTCAGCAGTATCTATCGCAAGCTGGGGGTGAGCCGGCGCGCCGAAGTCATCGCGGTCTCCTGCGGAAATGTTGAACGGCATTTCCCACAGACTACCGCCATCTCGGGGGACGGTCAATTTTATCCTGGCGCAATTATACATCGGCGTTTATACCCCTCTTGTGGGGAAAGCGGCATCCCTCCCATTGGCCCGCCGTCTGCTCAGAAATCACCCGTGCAATCACGAACATGGGTGATGTCCATTCCCCCGCTTGCCGGCTATACTCTTCTCGAATCGTAAGAGTTGAGCATGACAGATCTGCAGGAAGGGAGGTGTACCGATGCACGTTTCGATCCGCTTCAAAGGGCATCTGGACTCCTCGTGGCAGCAGTGGCTGGAGGGATTACAGATCACCCATGAGCTCGATGGCACGTCTCGGCTTTCCGGCACGCTTCCAGATCAACCAGCCCTCTATGGCGTGCTCAACAAGATCGATCATTTGAGCCTGACGCTGCTCTCGCTTGAGACGAGCGGGGTTCCGCCCCAGCAGGAGACAAGAGAGAGGAATGAGATTGACTGATGGGGTGCTGGAAACTCTCGTGTCCAAGTGCGGGATGTTGGTTGTGCTGGCTATCTGCGCCGTGTCTCGCACAATGAGATTGCCGACGCAGTCGGCTAGCATGTGAGAGAGGTTGCAGACATAGGTGGGGTGCTTCAATCACGCACGTGAACGACAAATAGGAGAAACGAGTTGCAGGCTGGTGGGCTTGCACGTAACCCGGACCATACCCCAACGTGATCGGGGTGTAGGTAGAGGTTTAGATAGGAAAAAGGAGCAAGAACATGTTATACAGCAAATCCCTTCTGGAGAAAGGTGCTGGGGCTCATCGTCAGGACCCGCTGCACACAGCAGGAGAACAGCGGGCGCCAGCACTCCATCCTCAACATGCGTCTGGCTTGTTGCCAAAGATGGTAGAAACACTCGCGGTATACGTGATCGTGCTAGGGACGAGCCTGAAGCAATTGAGACGCAGAAGCAAGCCGCGACACGTTCCAGCAAAGTCGCTGTCGTCTTTGGGGTCACCACATCATTGATGTGGCTGCCGTTGCAGCGGGACCTGGCGGTACTTTGTGGACAAGGGATTTTGTCTCGTTTTAAGTCCATCACATGGTGAAATCTGAGCTTAAATTGCTCAGGATATATGCCCGAAAGCAGACGTGATTTCCCGAGTCCACAAACTACCGTTACTCAAGGCAAGCATTGCCATACACTATCCACTTTCATGTCAGGAAAGGAGAATACGATGAAAAATCAGGAGACACCCAGCGCACAACAAGTCCTTACCCGCAATATTACGACCCTCAACGCCAGGGATCTTGAGGGCTATCTCGCTAACCAGCAGCCCGACGTTGAGTTCGTACTTCCTGGAGGAGCCACACTGCATGGGCGAGAGGAAATCAGGCAGTATATCGAAGCCCTTTGGAAGGCCTTTCCAGATGGCAAGCTGGCCTTTGGAGCACAGGTGTTTGCCGAAGATGCAGCGGCCACCGAGCTCGTGTTTACCGGAACGCATACCGGTCCGATGATGACACCCAACGGCCCGATTCCACCAACCGGAAAACGTGTGACCCTCCACTCGGCATCGATTCTGAAAATCAAGGATGGCTTGATTGCCTCGGAACATGGGTATGCTGATCAGCTTGAAATAATGACTCAACTCGGCTTGATGCCAGCCGCTCTCAAGGCTGTCGTCGACCACCCTGCTTAATGGATAGACACACCTTGGCATATATGGGTGGCTCATGCTTAGAAAGCATGCGAGGAAGAGAGGGAAATAGTTTCGTTTGATTCAGCAAACGATTGACAGTGAAGAGACAGAACAGAGCAGCGGTGAATGCACGTTCACGCCTGACAAAGGAGGAGAATCTTATGGGAAACATCGTCATGAACATGAGCATGTCGCTTGATGGCTTCATCGCCGCCAGAAATGACACCCCCGAGCAGCCGCTGGGGGAAGACGGCCAGCGGCTGCACGCATGGTACTTCAAAGACGACGCGGCAGCCTACAACCAGGAACTGGAAGCCGATCTGGACCTTCGTGAGCGACGGCATTGAAAGGGCCCTGGCCGTTGCTTCGGCGCTGGCCGGTGACAAAGATATTCATCTGATGGGGGCCAATGTCCAACAGCAATTTGTGGTGGCCGGCCTGCTCGATGAAATCCACGTGGATGTGGTGCCCGTGCTCTTGTGCGAAGGGGTCCGTCTCTTCGACCGTCTCGGCAGCCAGCACATCAGCCTCCACCAGACTGAAGTAGGCGAAGGGGACCAGGTCGCACACTTGAGCTACCGCGTCGTCAAAGAGCCGTTCCATTGACACAGGCATCTCACCGGCTCCGCTCGCAGTGCTCCCGGACACTCCGCGTGTTGGCTGGGCGCCCCCGTGATCATGGATCAGGACTCGCACCCAACTGCTCCTGCCGATCCTCATACCATTCCTCGATTCAGCAATGGAAGGCGGCCAGGTGGGCCGGAGTCCGAGGACGCCAATCCCACCATTGTGCGGGCGGAAGCTGCATCCGTCTGGTGGTCAGCAAGGAGTCTTCTCATGAGCTCAATGGACGGCAACGGCCCAAAGAGATCTCCAGCTTCCGCCCGCACAATGGTGGGATTGACACTCAAAAGAGGAGAAAAAGATGAACATCTCTGAACAACACGTCAGCGGAAGATTTGCATCGAACATCCCTCGATACTTTGTGTATACCGCGCTCAAGGGCTTCGGTTTCGGGTTGTTTGTAGCAATCTGGGTGATTTACCTGCAGCAGCAGCGCGGCTTGAGCCTCTCTCAGGCAGCTCTCATTGACGTGACCTTCTTTGTTGCCGCGGCTCTCGCTGAGGTGCCTACTGGCATCGTTGCTGACACGCTTGGCCGCAAAACATCGCTTTTGATTGGAACTGCCCTGATGAGTGCGAGTACAATAGTATGGGTGATTGCGCCGACGTTGTCGCTTATCATGCTGGCCTATATCTGTTTAGGCATTGGCAACACCTTTCTCTCAGGAGCAGACGACGCGCTTTTCTATGAATCGGTGCAATTGACGGGTCGTGGAGCCAATTATACCCGGCTGGTTGGCTATGGAAGTGCAACGATGACGGGTGCGCTTGGGCTGGGGAGTGTGGCAAGTGGTCTGTTCGCCTCTCTGGCCTTGCCCTTGCCCTTTTTCATCGCGGCACTGAGTCTTCTGATGATGTTTGGAATTGCCTTGACTTTCCAGGAATCCAGCACGAACGGAAAGGCCAAAGGTCAGACACGACTCTCATATAAAGAGGTTCTGCGCCAGTCGTTCGTTTTGATGAAGGCACGTCCAACCGTGCGCTATCCGATGATCTATCTGGCTCTCGTGCCCGTGGTCGCCCTTATGCTCGAAACCCTTTTTGTCCAGCCACAAGCTCTGAGGTGGGGGGTGCCGATTGCTGGCATCGGTATCGTCATCATGGGGTTGCAGATGACCAATATAGCAGGAGCAAGCTGGTCAGACTGGCTGGGAAAACGTTTGGGTCAAAGGCTACTCCTTTACGCCACCCCGCTTCTCATCATCATCAGTTTGATACTTCTAGCAACACTGCAAATCTTCCCTGCTCTGTTCTTCATCATCTTGATCAGTTTTCTGACCGCCGCTCAGCACCCGGTCGTTCTCTCGTCCATTCAGGCGGGTGTTTCAGATGACGCGAGGGCAACTCTTCTCTCCATGCAGTCGTTGATGGGCACAGGGGTTGCCGCGATTGCTCAACCAACGCTCTCGTTGATCGCCGATCAAGCCGGGCTGCCCACTATGTATGTCGTACCGGCAGCCAGCCTGGGTATGCTGATGCTGTTCTTCTTCTGGGCAAGCCGTCATCACTTTCCATAGGAGGCTTATTGACACCGACAAGCGATTCAACCGATGCCGGGCAAGTCAAGCGTGAAGGGGCAGACCCTGGGCAGTTGAGGGCGACAGAGGGTACGATAATGCAAGAATGTATATGAGGAACGATCCCGTAAAGGATCAGAAAGGAGACACTCCCATGTCAACAGAAAATGGAAAGCTGACCGTTGGAATCTTCATTTTTGACGATGTGGAAGTCCTCGACTTTTGTGGACCATTTGAAGTCTTTTCGGTGACTGGACGGCTTGTGGCAACGGGGAAGAACCAGGGGGGAACAGAGACGGCTATTAACGTCTCTCTTCTTGCGCAAAGTGAGCGACCGGTGAAGGCGCTGGGCAATTTCCTGGTACAGCCGCACTACACGATCCAGAACCATCCCGAGCTGGATGTGCTGGTCATTCCTGGTGGCTGGGGGGTGTGGGCAGCGCTGCAGCAGGAAGAGGTGGTGGCATGGGTGAGGCGGATGGCCGGGCGTGTGACGGTGATGAGCAGCGTCTGCACCGGGGCCTTTCTGCTGGGCCAAGCCGGGCTGTTAGCGGGCCGAAAAGCCATCACGCACTGGATGAGCCTTGAGCGGCTGAGCCGGGAGTTTCCACAGACGCAGGTGCAAACAGGAGTGCGCTGGGTCGATGAGGGGGACCTGGTGACCTCGGCGGGCATTGAGGCAGGCATCGATATGAGCTTGCACCTGGTAGAGCGGCTGCTGGGGCGTGAAACGGCAGAGACAACGGCCAGGCGCATGGAGTATAGCTGGCAGGAAAACCAGCGCTAAAAGCGCGAAAAACGTGTGGAGAGGTAGCTCTAGGAGAAAGGATAATTCATGCACCAGAACCAAACGAACACCAACGAAGCTCACATCCGTGAAGTAGTCGAGCATTGGGCGAGCGCTGTTCGGAAGAAAGATATGGAAGCCATCCTTGCGCATCATGCGCCTGATCTGCTGATGTTCGATGTTCCCCCGCCGCTTCAATTGAAGGGTATCGAGGCTTATAAAGCATCGTGGAGTAAGTTTTTCCCCTGGCTAGAGAGGGGAGGCACTTTCCGGCTGAGTGACATAAGCGTCACGACAGGGAGCGACGTTGCCTTTTGTCATGCTCTTATTCACTGTGGCCATCCTCGTTCCAGCGGTCGGAAGGGCGATCTTACCGTCCGGTTAACCATGGGTTTCAAGCAAGTGAATGGCGAGTGGACTATTGTGCACGAACATCATTCAGAGCCAGCTGAGTAGAGCGCTGAACTCGTATGAGCTAAGGACAGCCGCTCTTTGAAGCTAGGGGTGAGCAGAGCACATCAAACTCCTACAAACGATAGTTCGCTGTGCAGAACTCAAATAAGTCGTCTCTACGACGTAAGTAATAGCAGTGAATCAGAGGTTTTTATGGCAAAACAGGAAACACCAAGCACAAAACAAGTTCTTGACCGCAACATTGCAGCCCTCAACGCCAGGGACATCGATGGGTATCTCGCCAACCAGAGGCCAGACGTTGAGTTCGTCCTTCCTGGAGATGTCACGCTGCATGGACGCGACCAAGTAAGGCACTATACCGAAGCCCTTTGGAAGGCATTTCCAGATGGCGTCCTCACCTTCAGAGATCAAGTTCTTACCGAAGACGCAGCGGCCACCGAACTTGTGTTTACCGGTACACACACTGGTCCGATGATGACACCTAACGGTCCTATTCCACCAACAGGCAAGCGCATCACAACCCACTCGGTATCGATCTTGCGCATGAAGGACGACCTGATTGCTTCGGAGCATGTGTATTTCGATCAGCTCGAAATGCTAACGCAACTAGGCTTGAAGCCAGCCGCTCCGGGCCCCAATGACCACTCTGTTTAACGAGGTAGTGATGAAGGAGACGAAGATGAGCTCAACACCCCAGTTCCCTAGTCAACTCCAGGCTAGTCATGTCGCGACCCGGCTCCCCGCCCAGGACCTTGCCCGTGCGCGGAA
>WNGK01001368.1_pt2 | contig 26369 bp, 20 predicted proteins | sample 5400601 | NCBI WGS metagenome assembly WNGK01 (sample SAMN13153376, study PRJNA577476) | soil metagenome | isolation source: 60 cm soil or saprolite under Garry oak tree replicate 1 | place: USA:California | collected 2016-06-15
AACGCGCTGGAGTCCACGAAATTACGCGCAGTGCTGAAAGAGTTGCTGGCGGTGCACAGGGCGGTTGCCGCGGCGCATGCGACGCCGTAATCTGCCCCGAGGAACTCATGCTCAAAAAACTCACCTCGCTACTAATCCTTTCGCTCGCCCTCGTGACCGTCTGCCTCACGCAGGCACCGCCTCAACCCCGCACCACTCCCCTCAAGGTCGTAATCATCGGCCTGGTCCACGGACACGTCGATGGCTTCCTGCAGCAAAGCCTGCACCGGCCAGACATTCAGATCGTCGGAATTGCCGAAAGCAATCAGCAACTCGCAGCGGATTACGCGAACAAATTCGGCATTGACCACAAACTGCTGTTTGCCAGCATTGACGACATGCTCGCGCGTTCCCATCCCCAAGCGGCGCTGGTCTATACCAGCACCCGCGACCATCGCCAGGCGGTTGAAATCTGCGCCCGCCATGGAGTCCCCGTGATGATGGAAAAGCCTCTGGCCGTCAGCGTGGACGACGCTCGCGCCATCGAAGCCGCGGCTCATCAGGGCCACATCCAGGTGCTGGTGAATTACGAGACCACGTGGTACAGCAGCAATCGCGCCGCCTACGACCTCGTGCATCAGAATGCTCTGGGCGGCATTCGCAAGATCGTTGTTCACGACGGCCATAACGGGCCGAAAGAAATCGACGTCGGCCCGGAATTTCTAGCCTGGCTCACGGATCCAAAACTCAACGGCGGAGGCGCACTATTCGATTTTGGCTGTTATGGAGCCGACCTGGCCACCTGGCTCATGGATGGCCAGCGCCCGCTCACCGTCACCGCGATCACACAGCACATCAAGCCGGAGACTTATCCCAACGTGGACGATGAAGCCACGATTGTTTTGACCTATCCCAAAGCGCAGGCGATTCTCCAGGCGTCGTGGAACTGGCCATTCGGCCGTAAAGATATGGAAGTTTACGGGCAGTCCGGCTACGTTCTGACTGTGGGGCGCGACGGCATCCGCACGCGGCGCCCGAATAATGAAGACACAGAAGAACCACAGACCACGGCGCCCCCGCTCAAAGCCCCATATGATGATTCTTTATCGTATCTCCGCGCCGTCGTCCTGGATGGGCTAAAGCCGGAAGCTCTTTCCTCGCTCGAAACCAACATGATTGTTGTCGAGATTCTGGATGCAGCCCGCCGGTCGGCGCTTGAGGGCAAGACTGTGCGGCTTAAGCAATAGTCTTGGGTGCCCCGTCCTTGTGTCTCCGCTCCTTGGAGGCACGGGCGGAGTTTTTCCCCGCACGCTTAACGGCCCGGTTTCCTGCTAACATTCTGCTCGTCATCTGATCCCATGGACGTCTTTGCCATCATCACCGGAATTGTCATCCTCCTCTCCGTCCTCCTGGACGCCTTCGAAACCGTGGTCCTCCCTCGCCGTGTACGCCGCATGTTTCGCATCTCCACTTGGTTTTATCGCAACACCTGGGTGCCGTGGGCGCGGCTGGCCAGCCACATCCCGTCGCAAAACCGGCGCGAATCGTTCTTCGGATACTTCGGCCCGCTTTCGTTGATCGTTCTACTGGGCCTCTGGGCATGCAGCCTGATCTTCGGATTCGCGCTGCTGCAATATGGCGGTGGCGAACACCTCTCTACTGGCAATGAGCCGATCACTTTTCGCCTGCTGCTCTATCACAGCGGCGAAACCTTCTTCACCCTCGGCTACGGCGATATCGTCCCCGCCTCTGGTTTTTCTCGCGCGCTTTCGGTAGGGGAGGCCTTCATGGGGTTCGCCTTTTTGGGCGTGGTGATTGGCTATCTGCCGACCATCTATTCGGCCTTTTCGCGCCGCGAGATTGAAATTTCCTTGCTTGATGCGCGGGCCGGGTCCCCTCCCAGCGCCGTCGAGTTGCTCGCCCGCGCCGCCACCAGTCCCGACCAGCGAACTCTCAACCAACTTTTTCGCGACTGGGAACGATGGGCGGCGGAAGTCCTGGAGAGTCATCTTTCCTATCCGGTGCTGAGCTTTTACCGCTCGCAGCACAGTAATCAGTCGTGGCTGGGCGCGCTCACCGTTGTTCTCGATGCAACTGCGCTGGTTATTGCCGGGATTGACGGCGTGAACAGTGAACAGGCGAAATGGACTTTCAAAATGGCGCGCCACGCGGTGGTGGATTTAGCCCAGGTGGTGCAAGCACGTCACGATCCGGACGCGCCCGAGCGTCTCTCCTCAGAAGACCTGGCTTTGATCCGGAATCAACTTGCGGAAAAGGGCCTGCGGCTGCGTACCGATGCCGAAGCCGAGACGAAACTGGCCCAAGTAAGAATGCAATACGAGCCTTATGCGGTTGCGATGGCCAGAAATCTTTACATCACTCTGCCGCCATGGATTCGCCGTGATCAGATCAGGGACAACTGGCAAGCCGGCCCCTGGGATCGCACGATTCAGGCGCAAGCCCTGGGAAAGATCGGCGGCGCGCGCCGCGGCATCGCCGACGAGCACTTTTAAACCCGTAAAACCCTAGTGACTCGCAAACCCCTTGCGTCGCTGTTCGCTGTAGCGGCTGAGTGCGTCGCTGATAATCGGGTAAGCCTCGGCGGCTGGCCGGAATTCGTCTACTTCAACCGCCTTGCCTTCCAGTTGTTTGTAATCCTGAAAAAAGCGCCGCAGCATTAGCATGCGGTGGGAGGGCATCTCGGCCGCTTCGCGGTAGCTGTTGAACTCAGGGTCGCTGGTGGCCACGGCGATGATCTTATGGTCCTTTTTCCCGGAGTCAATCATCGTCATCAGTCCGATGGCGCGGGCGTGAATAATCGTAAGCGGAACAACTGTTTCCTGGCACAGCACCAGCACGTCGAGCGGATCGTCATCTTCGGCCAGCGTCTGCGGGATGAAGCCGTAATTCGCCGGATAATACACCGCCGAATAGAGCACGCGGTCCAGTTTGATCAGCCCACTAGCTTTGTCGAGTTCGTACTTCACACTCGATCCGAACGGAATCTCGATGATGGCGTTGAACTCCTGCGGCAGCTTGTCGCCCGGAGTGACGTCGTGCCAGGGATGAATCACCTGAACATTCTATTGGAACAGTCTGCGCGTGTAGGGGCGAGAGCCTGTCCTGTGCAGAGTCGAAGGATGCCTTACCTGCCCTCCGGTCGATTTCGCTTTTTCCCATACGCAGACGCCCGCGGGCTCCCCGCTTGACCTCATTTTCCCCCGCGAGTAAAGTTTGATTCAGATCATGTCCGCGCAAACCGGCAAATTCCTCAAGTTCGGCAGCGCCGTGGCGGTCATCCTGCTCGCGCTCGGATACCTTGCTTACACTGGCGTGCAAGAGAGCAAAAGCTACTACGTCACTATCAAAGAATTGCGCGGCATGGGTGACAGCGCCTATACGAAGCGTCTGCGAGTTGCAGGCAACGTCCAGCCGGGATCCATCAAGCGCAGCGGGACCAATGTCAATTTTGTGCTGGTAGAGAATGACCAAGTGCTGAACGTGGTGTACAACGGCACTGAGCCTCCGCCGGACACTTTCAAAGACAACGCCCAGGCGCTGGCCGAAGGCAGCTTCGCCCACGATGGCGTTTTTTATGCCAAGCAGATCCAGGCCAAATGCGCCTCGAAATACGCTCCGCAGGATGGAAAACCCGCCAGCGGAAGCTCCAACATGTCATAGAGACGTAGCCTAGACCATCCTGACCGGGAAAGGCACAGCTTCAGCTATCCCACATTTCGCCAACCCAGGTTCCGGTTGTAGCCGCTGAGGCTGGCTGCTGATGCTATAAAGAATGATCCGTGGCCGCAGCACCGCCCCATTCCGTTGTTCCGCCCGTAATCGTTGCCGACGGCGTGATCAAGCAATTCGGCCGTTTTGCCGCGCTGCGCGGGGTGAGCGCCGAATTCACTGCAGGACGCCTGTTTGTAATCCTCGGCGACAACGGCGCCGGAAAGACCACGCTATTGCGAACCATCGCGGGATTAGCACAACCCACACGTGGAACGATTTCCGTCCTCGGCGCGAAAGCAATCAAGACCGTGTGCGCGCAAATTGGCTACATGGCGCATCCCTCGCTGCTCTATGACGAAATGAGCGGAATGGAAAACCTGCTCTACTTCGCCGGACTCTACGGAATCGAGGACGCCGAAGCCGCGAACCAGAGATGCCGCGAAGTGATCGTTTCCGTAAAACTCGACCCCGATCTAAATCGCCCCGTGAGCCAATACTCGCAAGGCATGCGGCAACGCATGTCACTGGCACGCGCGCTGCTGAATGAGCCCACACTGCTCCTGCTGGACGAACCTTTCTCCAATGTAGATTTCCGCGCCGCGCAGCAGGTGGCCACGCTGCTGGGACAAATGCGCGATAACGGAAAGACCCTGCTGGTAGTCACCCATCAGTCCAGCCTCCTCGAGTCCGTCGCGGACGAATTCGTGTGGATGAACTCGGGCAAGATCGTTGACCGCACCTCCAAACTGCGGGCGGGCACGCAATGAGCTTTTTCGCGATCACGCGCGCCACCTTGGCTAAAGACCTCCGCCTCGAGTGGCGATCGAAGGACGCTATCAACGCCATGCTGTTTTTCTCGCTGCTGGTGGTCGTGATCTTCAGCTTTGCCTTCGATCCCACGGCGGAAGAATCGCGCAGAATCGCAGGCGGCCTGGTCTGGGTGGCATTCCTGTTCGCCGCCATCGTCGCGCTGAATCAGACCTGGGCCCGCGAACTCCGTAATCAAGTGCTCGACGCCTATCGCGTGTCACCGGCACCGGCGAATCCTCTGTTTCTGGCGAAAGCTCTGGGAAATTTTGTATTTGTCAGCGTGCTAGAAGGGCTGATGACGCCGCTCTTCGTCATCTTCTACAAACTGCGCCCGCTCGGTCCGGCATGGGAACTGTTGCCTATCGCCGTCTTGGGCACCTGGGCGCTAGTAGTGAACGGCACGTTTTTCGCAGCCATCTCCCTGCGCACCAGAAGCCGCGAGATCATGCTGCCCTTGCTGTTGTTCCCGATTTCTATTCCCGCGCTCATTGGTATGGTGAACGCTACAACCGCAGTGCTCACGGGCGAAGAGTCGACGCGGTTTTGGATCGCTTTGCTGGTGGCGTATGATGTCGTGTTTACTCTCGCCTGTCTGCTGCTGTTCGAAACCATACTGGAAGCGGAATGAAACGCGGATTTTCCATCCTCGCGCTTGTGACTGCCCTACTGCTCAGCTTCGCTCTTTATGAAGCGCTGATCGCCGCCCCCACCGAGCGCACCATGGGCGACGTGCAACGCATCTTTTATTATCACGTCCCTTCGGCATGGACGGCGTTCCTCTTGTTCTTGATCAACTTCGTCGCTTCGGTTCAATATCTCGTCCGCCCTAAACAGTTCGCGGATCGTCTTGCGAAAGGGGTTGCGATTCTTGTTGGACTCGCGGCCTGCGTTGCAGGGTTTGCGATTCGTCCTTTCCCATACGGCATCAGAGGATCGGCAGTCGCCACCAGCGGCATCGCAATCACGGCAATCTATTTTCTCATCAGGAAATATTTCTCAGAGCAAGCAACGGATATCCTGGCGCTGGTCTCGGCAGAGGTAGGGGTCGTCTTCTGCACAGTCGTGTTGGTCACCGGCCCCATCTGGGCTCGACCGGTTTGGGGCATCTGGTGGGCGCCCACGGACATACGTCTGAATTCCACCTTAGTGCTGTGGTTGATCTATGTCAGCTATCTTATGCTGCGGCATTTTTCCACCAGTAGTAATACTGCCTCGCTCGCTGCCGCATTGGCGGTTTTCGGTGCGCTGGATGTTCCCCTCGTCTATTTCTCGATTTGGTTTTTCCGGACGCAGCATCCTTCTCCGGTTATTGGCGGCGGAGGCTATTTATATCCGGCGATGGCCCACGTCCTGCTTATCAACTGGGCCGCATTCCTTTGCCTGGCATGGCTGGTCTCGTGGACGCGCTATCGCCTGGAAGTCGTGAAACGCGAAGTTGAGGCAGCGCAGTCGCTGGAATCGCTGCTGGAGGCATCACGATGAGTTATCTCTACGCGGCCTACTTCGCGACCTGGTTGATCCACGGAACCTATCTCGCGATTCTGGTGCGCAAGTATTCGAAAATCCGCCGCGAGATGGAGAACCTGAAGAAAGGGACCATTGACCACTGACTACTGTGGTTCCCTAGTGGCTGAAATTCCATCCCGGCTGCATCCCCGAAAAATCCTGTGATTCGTCACTCGGCCGGATGAATTCGTATTCTTCGATCACTGCCGCCACTCCAACTCGAGTCCCAGGTTTGTCGGAGACGACCCGAACCACCCGGGCCAGAAATCTCACTCGCACTGGATCGGTAAGCGTGACTTGCGGCAGGAAAGCCATGGTGACCTCCACTCGCGCGCCCTCCGCCATCCAGCGGTCGAGATAGAAGAAGATGCCGCGGGCGCTGACATTCTCGGTCTCAGTAGGGAACTCGCTGGGAATGCCCGAGACTCTCACCGAGGCGGGCAGCTTCATGGCGAAGCGCCGCATGGTGCGCCTTTCGCGACTATTTTCCGAAACCGGTCCCTGTCCCAATAGCATTCTGTTTTTGTGAAGACGTAACCGTCTTGCCAAGCGCCAGCACAGAAGCGGTTCTAGCGCCCAGACCTGCCGAATTATGCGGGCATTGCAAGCATAAACCGGAGGGGATAGCGGCGGTTAACGCTTCCGGCTTGTGGTCACCTGGGGGGAGATCTGGAGGAGGAGGCCCGAGCCACAGCCAATGGAGCATGTAAGGTTCCACCGGGGTCGTGGCGTAGCCTCGCGCAGCTCTAGCAAACAGGACACTTGCGCGCCATTTAGGTCGAAACGTCACGTCGGGTGTGAAACAGAATGCAATATGGGGAAAACCCTGCTGCGCGGCTGTTAAACTATGCCGACCTCCCACCGCCCACTTGCGTCCTCGCCTCTTAAGTTTGGAAAACGCCCGGCATCTCCCGCTTGACCCGCCTGCATCAGAGTTAAAGGCACCGCACATTCCCAAGTTCCACGATTTCAAAGTTCCGAGTTTGGCCGCACGGGGAACACTCCGGCTCGGGGTCGAGACTTTGAAACCTTGAAACCTTTAAGATCTCGAAACTGAAACTTTGCATTTTGAAATCTGCTTTCTCCGGGGATGAAACTTGACACCGTATCCGTCAGATGTTTAAGTAATTACTTGCTTTACGCCATCAGGTAGCGTGCGCACGCCGGCCGACTGCCAGGCAAGTTTCGGGTGCGCGTCTCGGCGCCATCTCTCTATATTTTTCTCCAGGAAACCGGTAACTCGGAGGGTTCTGTGATGGTCAATCGCGGTCGGGTGGGAGCAGTTTTCGTGCGCGGACGAGCACCCGTCATCTTTGCATTGCTGCTGCTCGGCGGTGCCCTCCTGCTCCGGCGCGACATCACCAGTGCGCTTCCGGCCCGGAATACGCGCGCAAATGCCGCGTTGAGCGATCCCCAGCAGGTCCGGGCGGCCTTCGGTCGGCTGCCCATGAGTTTCGAACCAAATCAGGGACAAAGTGATAGCCGGGTCAGGTTCCTCGCCCACGGAAACGGCTACGGCCTATACCTGACGTCCAGCGAAGCTGTGCTTGCGTTGCCGCGCTCCAAAGACCAAAGTCTTCCGTCTGTCGAGATGCAGTTCGGTGGCTCAAACCAAGCCCCTCAGCTAACCGGTACCGAGCAACTGCCCGGCGGGAGCAATTACTTTATCGGAAACGATCCCTCCCGCTGGCGCCGCAATATCCCGCAATTTTCTCGGGTGCAGTATCGCAATCTTTATCCCGGCATAGATCTGGATTTTTACGGCAAGCAAGGCCGTCTTGAGTATGACTTCGAAGTCTCTCCCGGCGCCGATCCCAGCCGGATTGACCTAGGTTTCAAAGGCACGAAAAATCTGCACGTAGCGGCCAATGGCGACTTGGTCCTGGCGCTCGACGCCGGCGAGTTGCGCTTCGAAGCTCCGCATGTCTATCAGAAGACGGCAAGCGGAACCCAGCCGGTCGCGGGATCGTTTGTGCTCCGCAGTGAGAACCGGGTTGCATTCCGGGTCGGCGACTACGACCATAGCCGCACCCTCGTGATTGATCCCGTACTGACGTTTTCGACCTACCTGGGCGGCTCAGGAGATGAAAGCTGCACTGCCATTACCGGAGCGACCGCGGGATTCGTTCCGCATTGCCCGGCCATTGCGGTTGACTCGGCATCACGTGTTTATGTCGCGGGAGCGACGAGTTCCACTGCCGGATTTCCCGTGCCTGTGGGAGGATCAGCCGGTACCGACGGCCCCCTCGGTGGCGGAGCGGATGTTTTTTTGGTGCGCTTCAATAGCAACGGCACGGCGCTCGATTACACGACTTTTGTGGGCGGAAGCGGGATCGACTATCCCTCCGGCGTGGGCGTGGACAGTGGATTCAATGTATACGTGGCTGGCACCACTGACTCCAACGATTTTCCCACCACGACGGGCGCGTTTCAGAGCGGTCCAAGTTCTGCAGGCACCAACCATGTTTTCTTTTCCAAGTTCGATTCCAGCGGCTCGGTCAACCTGTACTCAACTTATCTTTTCGGCACCACAGGTGCAGACACCGCCAGCTCCCTTTCCGTGGACGCCCTCGGCAGAGCCTATATACTTGGCATCACCAGTTCGTCCGATTTTCCCCTGACTGCGGGAGCCTTACAGAATACTTTTGCGCCGACAAACCAGTTCTTTTTCAGCAAAATCGATCCATCGGCGAGCGGAACCAGTAGCCTGCTGTATTCGACCTTCATTGGATCAAGTAACTCTACGGGAGGGATCGTCACCGGCGGAGCCGTCGCGGTGGATTCAACTTTTAACGTGTACCTGGCCGGAGGCACGAATATCACTAACATGCCTGTGGTGAACGCAGCTCCGGGGATGGGAACGGAACAGGGCGGTTTTGACGTCTGGGCCGCCAAGCTAAAAGCGCCGGCCAACAATACCCAGCAGTACACCCCCATCTACGAAACCTATTTCGGCGGAACCGGTGACGATGTCGCTTACGGTGTGGCCACGGATGGTACGAACACCTACATCACCGGTTCGAGTAGTTCTCCTAGCATTACTCTCACGCCTACGCCAGGTTCTACAAACGCGTTCCCCAGGCCTTACGGTGGAGGTGGATCTGACGCTTTCGTGGCCAAATTGGGTGTGCCAACGACCACTGGCACTACCCAGGGCAGCGTGCCTTTGAGTTACTTCACTTATCTGGGCGGAGGGTCTAGCGATGTGGGGCTAGCGATTCTGGCCGACGCGAATCAGAATGCTCGTGTAACTGGCTTTACCACTTCCAGCAATTTCCCCAACTCGAATCCTCTGTCTGGTAGTTCGGGCGGGGGGGCCGATGCCTTTGTTGCACGAATTGTGACCACAACCGCTAGCATCGCGAGTGCAGACTCGACCAGCATTCTTGGCGGTTCTGGGGCTGACATCGGGACAAGCATTGCCCTGGATTCGATGCTGAACAGTTATGTGGCAGGCGAGACCTCCTCCTCCGAGCCCTCCACTGGGTGCTGTTTCCCAGCAACTAAGGGGGCACTGCAAGGAAGTCTGGCTCCTCCGACCGACGCCTTCGTGAGCAAGCTGGGACCGGACGCCTCGAAACTGAGTTTTACATGCATTGCGAGCACGGGGACCGGGTGTCCGAGTCCTGTTCCAGCGAATCCGACTGTCAGTCCGAGCCCGGTGGGCGTCGGCAACCAGGTAACTTTCAAGTATTCGATTTACAACACCGGAGACCCAGTCGCCGGGGTCTTATTCACCGATACGGTAGTTCCGAACTCAACTTTTGTCTCCGCCACCGCCAGCCCGGGAACCTGCCCGACAACTGCGGTCAGTGGCACCGTAGTCTGCAACCTGGGGACCATACCCACATCGGGCACCACCACGAGCGGAACCACATCTACCACAGCTCCCGCGGCAACGGTTACGGTCGTCATTGCCTCAATTGTTCCAACCGTGACTGGAGTGATGCCGCCGCAACCGCCGCCCATCAGCAACTCCGCAACTTTGAGCGCGGGTCCGGGCTCCAGCGCGCAGGGAACCGCCACCGTCAATGACTTCGGTATCCAGGTAGTAGGAGCCAACAGTCAAACCGTCACCGCCGGAGCGCCCACGTTTTACACAATCCAGGTCACGCCCACTGGACCTATTCCCGAATCGGTTTCCCTGAGCTGCGGCTCAGGCCTCCCCTCGGGCGCAGCTTGCGCGTTCACCAACAACCCTATTCCCAATCTCAGCAATGGTCCCCAGAGCCGCAGTCTTGAAATCACAACTCAGGCGAGGGTCACAACTCCTGGCAGTCTGTTCCGCCCGGGGCCGGTTTATGCTTTCTGGTTCCCCGTTTCCGGACTAGCAGTGCTCGGGGCAGGGGTCTCGCGCAAACGTCGGCTGCTTCTCGGCGTGTTCTTTGCCGCCGTGTTGGGCATGGTTGTGCTCCAGGCTGGCTGCGGATCGAAGCGCAGCAGCACCAGCACGACTACGGGCACTCCTGCAGGAACTTACACCATCACCGTAAACGCGACTTCCGTGGCGGTTCGAACTACGACCGTCCAGTTGACGGTGAACTAGTCTTATTTTCCTTGAACCGAGTCCTTTTCGATTTTGCCGAGGCCAAGGGTGCTCTTGGTGGAGCCAGTTCCTGCGAACCAAACCGGCTGGTTCTATTTAGAAGGTTTCAGAACGACGGTGTTGCGCTCATCGCTCGCGATGATGCGGTAGAACCTCTTCAGTTCCTCGGCTTTGCTCACCGAAACGCTTAATTCCTTCACCTCAAAGGTACGAGTGTAGCCAATCACGTTTCCCTTCACTTCTGTTTTGGAGCGGTAACTGGCAAACCCAAAATCTGCGTCAACTGGCGGAGGCAGATCGTCCACCTCGTATCCAGCGGGCAAGGTGATCTCGAAGCTGTCCGTTTCCTGCAGCGGACCTTCGAATTCGATGGGGAAAAGGCGCGGTTCTTTGGTTTCCATGATCGCCTGGGCTTTAACCCCAAGCACGCGCGGCCGCACCAGTAGTAAATTACCAGCGTTCTTGGCGTAGTTCTGAGCTTCGAAGGCATAGTTGAACCCAAAAGGCTGGTTGGTCTGATCAAGGTTGAGGATCGACGCCTTAGTAATACGGAAGCTCGAGAGCGAACCAGCCAGCAGACTCTCAATCGGCTTGATCCGGTCGCTGTCTTTAGTGACCGTGCGCAGTCGCCAGCGTTCCGACGAAGCCCGGTCCCCCAGCCGTAATTCCTCCACTTCCCCCTGCAGCTTGCCCGTTGAATCCAAAGTCAGCCTGGCAGTGCGTCGAATGCTATTCATCGCAGACGGCTGCTTCGGCAGTTCGATCAGTTCGCCGCCATCAGGCGTCACCAACAAGCCGTAATTGGCCTGTAGGTATCCTCCGATCTGGCCAAATGGGATTAATTCATTGGTGGGATCGAAGAACAGGATTCTCCCCAGCTTGGGGTGCTGCATGGTGGCGATCAGGAATGGGTCCTTAATCTCGTCCCTCAACTTAATCGCGATTATCACGTGATCAAAGGCTTCAACATTCGCAGGGGTTTCGGCAACGACCGATCCGCGCTCCGAATTGATTACCACATAATAAGAGTCCACGCCGATCTCGCGCAGCATGGAACTCATCAGCGTGGCTTTGTCCTTGCAATCGCCGTAGCGATGAACAAACACATCAGAAGCGGGATGTGGTTGCATACCCCCAATGCCTAGTTCGATAGCAACATAACGAATGTCATGCTGAACAAAGGTCGCGAGGACTTTCATCTTGTCCAATGTCGCAGGCGAAGAGGCGGTAAGCGCGGCGGCCTTTTGCTTGAGCTCGGGCGACGCGTCGAGCCTTCCCGTGGTCAGCCCCTGGTACCAGGCCCCCATCTCCCGCCAGGTGTCGACACCCTTTCCTAAGGCGCCTCCCGGCGGGAAAAAGGATACTACCATCCCTCCGGCCACTCCCGGCATTGGCGGCATTTCCTCTTCTTCGCGGATTCCTTTCACATCGCGGACGGTCCACTGCCACTGGTTGTTCCCAATTTGGGTCGGCTTGACCTCGGGATAATTCAGAAATGACGCTTTGTACTCCCAGCTGGCAGGGAGTTGTAGAGAGTAATGGCTTTCCCCAACCGGAGTCTTCCTCTGAAAGGTCCAGCCTTCCTGCAACACCAGAGGCCGCTCTTCCAGTTCGTATTCATAGCCGATAATGTTGCCTGGGTCGGGCGCGGGTATTTGGATAACTTTGTCCTTGACGTCCGTAATCAACTCGCTGCCATCAATTTTCGGAAGCGATATCTCTGCCCCGTCCTTGTCCTTTACTTCGTAGTCTTTACCCTGCGCAGGGATGCACCAGCCATGCAAGCCATTAACTTTCTGACCCGGGGAAGTGAACGGGACGAAAACAGTTCCGTACTCGCGGCCGTCGGGCCGCAAAATCTTGTATGCCCGGCGCACCACAGTCTTGATCTTATCCGCGGAAACCACATTGACGTTGGTTTCCGAATACAGCAGCACCGCATCGGTCTTCTCATCGTGCGCCGGTAGAGGCGCGTTGACCAGCGCGTGCATCCACTGGGGCGCTTCCCCAGCCAACGACCGTGACGCACACCCCACGACGCAAACCGCCATCCAGGCAAGAAACCATCGAATTCGTAGCTTACCTGCTTGCCTTCGTTCCGGCCGGCTGCAAAACCAACTGTTCGTCATCGCCCGTCCTCACCACCTGAAAGAAATTCCGCAGAGCGGGGTAATACTTGGTGTCCAACAATGAAATATTCAGATTCAACTTCCGCGTGAGGCGCAAGGTTCCCTTATCGTTTTCTGCTTTCAATGAATACAGAACGACATGAGCATCCTGGTTTTGAAGCGGCGGGAGACTGCTCAGCTCCCAGCCCTGCGGCAGCGCAATTGAAACATCATCTTCTTTTTCCGAAGGAAACTCGAAATAAATCGGGTGAACCCGTTCCGCGTGCTCAAATACTCGCTTCTCCGCGGCGCCAAAGATTCCAACCGGGAGCAGCGCCCGCCTTCCCGCTCCGGAAACCCATCCCGGAATTTTCAACTTGAACTCTGCAACCAGAGGCGGCGTGGAACTGTTCCAGTCGGGCTTATTCGTCAGCTCAACCTCGCTCGCGGCCGGGATGTAATCTTTAGCCCCGTCCTCCAGGAACTTCTGGCGGTCGGCTTCATCTTCGTGCATCTCTTCTCGCCGCCGCTGCATGCCTTCAAGGCCGGTGAACGTGATTGTGAGCTTACCTTCGAGGTCGCCGGTTTCCGACAGCGTCAAGTCTGCGCTGCGGACGATCCGCGAGGCCGAACTATCCGGAAGCAGGGTACGGATCCAAGTGCCTCCATCCTTGTCAAGGCGCAATCCTGCGACACCGGTTTCCGGCCACATCAGTAATCCGAAGGGTGTGAACGCAGCACCCGGATCACAGAAAACCTCCTTGCTGTTTACTTTCACTAGAACGAGGTCGGAGTCTAGTTTGTGTGCGTCCATCGTGGCCGGATTGAAAAAGTAGTTCTGCCGCTCCGAGGCATATACCGCATAAGCTTCCAATCCGGCAGCCCGCGCCAGTCCCAGAAAAAGCCAGTTTAGCTGGGTGCCATTTCCGTAGCCTCTCTTCCACACCTCCTCGACATTGGAATTTTCTTTTTCTTTCTCACGTTTCGCTTCCTGCACAGTTTTCTGAAACTCGTAAGATGTATTGCGAATCTGTTGCACCCGCGCATAGATTTTTTGCAACTTTACATCCGGAGAATCATTCGCAGAGACAATCTGCGCCACCGCCTCCTCCATCGCTTTTCGTTTTCCAGCAAATCCCTCCACTTCGCCGTTCAGTTTTTTCCCTCGGTTCTTCCAGAACTGAGCCGCGTCCTTGGCCTCGATGTCATCCGTGTAAGTAAAGTCCACGCGCGATTTGAGCTCATTTTCCGGAGGCATGAAATCTTCGCTCTGGAACGATGGGATGTTGTTAGTTTGCATGCGGATAATGTGGTCGGGCCCTTCTTTCGGTGGCTCCGTGCCAGTGGGAAGGAGTTGCCAGCTCCAGCGCACATGCATATCGCCGTAATCGGTGACATAAGGGTTGAGCGAGAACCTCGCACTCTTAGTGAAAAGCTCATCGCTAAGAATCCAGTGCGAGTCGAAAATAAAATACTCAGGCAAATCGAGGGTGTAGTAATACTCGATAACGCTGCCCACTTGAACATCCGGAAGGGTGAAGGTCTTCGCCACATACTTGAGTCCCTTCGCCTTTACTATTGACTTGTCGAACGCCTTTCCTTCGAAATTAGCGATGGAACCATCGGGGCGTATGGTGCGCGCGTGGATATTTACAATGTTGTTTCCGTTTTCTTTGAGGAAGGGAATCTCTACATCCGCGTACTTGCGGCCTTCTTCTTTCAGGATTTTGATGCGAATGTAGTCGTTCTCGTGAGCGGTATGGCCCCGATCATCGCGGTCCACTTCCCGGTACAGAATGATAGCCGCTGCTCCCGGCGCGTGGGGCTCGCTGGTCATCTTCAACTCTTCAGGATTAACCGGCTGAAATCCCTGAGCCTTGAGCGGGGCCACGTAAGCGGCGGCGACGAACAGAATTAATGAGGTTGTGCAGCAAAGACGTTCCAACCACCGACGAAGGAGCACGCCAGACCTCCTTGAATTGGGCAATCCCCGGGTTGTTAGAGACCAACCCGGCTACCTTGCGTGGGGAGCTTGTAAACATAGTATGGAGCTTGTCAACAGTCAATACGATAACAACAACATGTGGCTTTTCGCGGAGTGCGTTATTGCGAGGACAGAAAACGGCGGTCGGGAGCTTGCCTCTGAGTCGAGGCCCCGCGTCTGCTCCGCGTAATGCTCAGTCTGCGGCCACTTGGCTCTTGGCCTCCGCTTCCTGCTGGCGGCGGACCCGGTTGGGAGGCAATCCGGCGTCGCGAATCTTATACAACAGCGCGCGATAGCTGATGTTCAGCGTGCGCGCCGCCTGCTTGCGGTTCCAGTGGTGGTTGTGCAGCACCTTCAGGATGATCTTGCGCTCCAACGCCCGAGTGGCCTGGCGGGTGACCTTTTTCAGTGAAATCGGGCCGTCGAAATTGATATCCGTAGTCAGAAGTTCGGCGTCACGTGGTTGCAGGTCGGTGCTGATGACGTCTTCGCTGCCCAGAATCACATAGCGCTTGATCAGGTTCTCCAGTTCGCGGATGTTTCCCGGCCAATGATATTTCTGCAGCACCTCCATCAACTCGGCCGACAGCGGACGCGCTTTGCAGTTGTACTTCCGGTTGTAGAACTCTAGGAAATACGCGGCTAGGCCTTCGATATCGCCGCGCCGTTCCCGCAACGGCGGCATGAAGAGATTGACTACGTTAATCCGGTAATACAAATCCTGGCGAAATGTACCATTTTCAATTTCATCTTCCAGTTTGCGATTGGTCGCGCACACAATCCGTACTTCGACTTTCTTGTCGGCCTGCGCGCCGATACGGCAAAACTGGCCGTCCTGCAAAAGCTGCAGCAACTTTGACTGTAGCGGCATGTCCAATTCGGAAATTTCATCCAGAAAAAGCGTGCCCCGGTGCGCCATTTCCACGCGGCCGGGCTTCGAGCCATACGCGCCGGTAAAGGCGCCGCGCTCGTATCCGAACAGCTCGCTCTCCAGCAAGGTGCCGGGAATCGCCGGGCAGTTCACTTTGACGAACGGACCTGACTTCCAGGGTGACAGCGCGTGGACCAGCTTGGCGATGATGTCTTTGCCAGTCCCGCTTTCGCCGTGGATCAATACCGGAACATTGGCCGCCGCCACCCGGGAAAGTCGCGACCGCAGTGCCTGCATGGCTTCAGATTGACCGAAAACTACTGCCTCGGGAGGGATATCGCCAATAGCCTGAACCAGAGAACTGACAGAATTTGTCGCTGTGCTGGACATTTTGGCTTGCATCTCCTTCGCTGCTTGGAGCAAGTGCATCCCGGAAGCCAAACCAAAGGCGGCGGTGGAAATGGGTCTGTTTTGGAACCTAACTGCTTTTATACAAGTAACTTAACGTGATTTCGCCAGAGCCTGAGCGGCTCACCGCATCCCCCCGGCGACAGGGGTAAGCATGGAACATTGGTAGGAAAAACTTTTCACACCGAAGAAGCAACTTTCCTTCGCGGGGTGACCTGCGCCGCTTCCGTCTTCACCAAGGGCTGCGCAAACCTCAGCCCCAGCAGATAGTAACCCTCAGCATGAGCTACTCTAACGATTTTCCCCCGCAAATTACGGGAATTCCTTCGCACTGGAGCAGAGACGGCTAGGGGAGCGCTCGGAATTTCAAGTGAAACCTGTGCTGCTGGCTTTAAAGAGCGGTGCACCGCTACCAGTGTACCCCCGGCGGAAATATTCAAAGCAGTGGCAAATTCGAGGAAATCCTTGCCGCTATGGTCACGGCTTCGCACAAAAACGGGAATGGCGAGCGGCAGTCGTGGCCACTCGCGACGCTCTAATCCCGGCCTCGAACGATCCACGCGTCTACCCCTTTTCTTGCGAATCTTTCCTGCCTGCCGCACCTTAGGGGCCAAACCAAGTGGCGGGAACCCGGCGGACTGTCTGTTTTGGAAAGCTTCTTTCCGGTTTCACGGGTAAAGCACGGTCTTTTTCGTCTCAAATCTATGTTTTTAAGCCTATTGTAGGTGCCTACGATCGTATTTCGTTACGCCGCCAATTGGAAACGATTTACCGAAAGTGACCAATCTTTTGCATTTTTCATTGACACCATCGGACTCTTACCCTAGCATTCTCCTATCGGTAATCAGTAGCTTGACCAGCCTGACTGCCATCCCTCCCCCAAAGAAGCTTCGAATTCTCCTATGCCGGAAGTGCCCTCAATGTCCAAGGAAGCACCCGCCCCAGCCCGAAAGCCCGCAGTTTCCACGGCTGAGTTCGTTGCGGTGAATGGACAACAAGACCTCCACGAGTATTCTCAGCTTCGCGAACGCTATCTGCGCACTACTAATGCGCTGGCTTCGGCTGCTCATGACTTGAAGACTCCGCTCGCCATTTTGAATGGCTACGTTGAGGTTCTCCAGAGCGAAAAACTCGGTGCATTGAATGAGCGCCAGCGCGAAGTGCTTCGCGATATGCATTCCAACGGACAGCGCCTGCAGCGCTACATTCAGGACTTTCTGAGCTTCAGCGTTCTCGAAACCGGCCAGCTCAAGATGCGGTTTGAGCCCGGAAACATCAACGCTTGTCTTTCTGAGGTCTGCCGGCTATGGTCGCCGCGCTTTCAGGAAAGAGGCCTCGCCCTCTATTTCCTGGCCAACGAGAAAGTCCATGAGTTTGCATTCGACGCGCCCAAGGTGGAGCGCATTATTTCGAATCTTCTCGAAAACGCATCGAAGTTTACGCCCGCAGGTGGCACGGTCTGGCTTCACGCTGAACCCCACGTGTGGGAGCGCCGCGGTCTTAGTAGCTCGCCAATCACTCAGGAACGCCGCCGCCGGCCGCTCTCCCAACCCAACTCGGTGAAAATCAGCGTGTCCGATACCGGCCCAGGGATTCCTCCGGAGTATCATCTCGAAATTTTTGACGACTTCTTCCGCCTGCCGGGCAATGAGAAATCAGAAGGCATGGGATTGGGGTTGGCGATTGCGCGCCGGCTCGCTCACGGGATGGGCGGGAAAATCTGGGTGGAAAGCGAACCTGGAACTGGCTGCCGTTTCTCTTTCATCATTCCAGTGAAGCCTCCAGCCAGCGATTCCGAGGGAAAACAGTAAATGAACAAGAAAGCGAAAATTCTGCTGGTGGACGATGAACCCGGAATGCTGCGCTATATCCGAACTCTGCTCGAGGTGGACGATCATCATGTTGAGACTGCTTCCACCGGCGAAGAAGCTTTGGCGCTCGTACAAAAAGGGCTGCGTCCCGACTTGGTGCTGATGGATCTGCTCATGCCTGGAATTGACGGCCTGGAGACCCTGGAAAATCTGCGCAAGCTGCAGCCCGGAGTCAAGGTGGTAATGCTCTCGTGCGTCAATGACACCAAGAAAGTGGTGCAAGCGATCCATCTGGGTGCGACCGACTACATCACCAAACCCTTTCAGAAGGCTGAACTCGATAAAGTCATTGATCAGTGCCTCGGCACTAACCAGGAAAACTACACCGGCGAGGTTGAAGAACTCGGCGATGAGATTTTTTTCGTGGCCGCAAGTCCAAACATGCGCAAGTTGCGTTCGCAGGCCGCGCTGGTGGCGAACGTTGATATCCCGGTGCTGATGCTGGGAGAGAGCGGCACCGGCAAGGAAGTGATGGCGCGCCTGATTCACAAGCTTTCGCCCCGCGCTCATCGCACGTTTCTGAAAGTCAACTGCGCGGCGGTTCCCGCAGACTTGCTGGAGAGCGAGTTGTTTGGCTACGAAGCTGGAGCGTTCACCGGCGCCAATCACGCCAAGCCCGGCAAATTTGAGATTTGCAACAAGGGGACCATCTTGCTCGACGAAATCGGCGAGATGCCCCCCTCATTGCAGGCAAAGCTGCTGCATGTTTTGCAGGACCAGCAGTTTTCGCGCTTGGGCAGCCGCTCGGTCGTTAAAGTGGACGTCCGCATCCTGGCCGCAACCAATATCAATATTCCTGAAGCCCTCGCCAACAAGCGTCTGCGGGAAGATTTGTATTACCGCTTGAATGCTTTCACTTTGACTATTCCGCCGCTGCGCGAGCGCCGGGAAGAAATCCCCATTCTGCTGAAGCATTTTATGTCGCGGCTCTCCGAGCAGTACGCGCGTCCGCCGCTGCCGTTTTCGCCAGAATTGCTACAGGCGACTGCGACCTATCCGTGGCCGGGAAATTTGCGCGAGCTGGGCAATTTCATCAAGCGCTACCTGGTTCTCGGTGACGAAAAACTTGCCATCAATGAACTGCAGCCGCGCAGCGACGGCTCTGGGGCGCAGTTCGATGCTTCGCCTCCACGCAATGGCAATGCTCACGAACCTTCTGGTGGATTGAAGTCTCTGGCGCGCAGCGCCAAAGACGAAGCCGAAGCGGAAGCCATCGCCAAGGCCCTCGATGAAACTAACTGGAATCGCAAGCAGGCGGCCGCTCTGCTGCAGATCAGCTATAAGGCTCTGTTGTACAAGATTCGCCAGTACGGCATCGCCCAGCAGAATAAGAGCACCCACAGGCTGTCAGCCGGCGCTCACTGATTTGGCCAAGATCCCCGCTGGCTACCGATCGATGAACCCCAGAAAACTGCCTATATGAAGGTTGCGGAGACAACGGTATTCGCCGTCATATTGGGCACGGTACACATTAGCCCCGAGGGAGATGGACAATTGCCCCACTGTACAGCGGTTGAGCTGCCAGTCGGCATAGCCGTCAACGTGATCGTCGTTCCGCTCACAAAGCCCTGGCTGCATGTACCCGCACTCGATGCGCAGCTAAGGCCCGGCGGCGCACTGCTTATGTTTCCGGTACCAGCGCCCAAAAAATTCACAGTGAGTATCGGCCCCGTACTGCTCAGGCAGGCGACGTTTGCTGTCATATAACCGGTCACGATTGCCCCTGAGGACGACAGATTTCCGGCACTGTGATTCGTCGTTACAGTTGCGGAAACAAGAGCATTTCCGCAAGCGAAACCGGCAGGAGACAGCAAGCCCGCAGAAGTGACCGTAACCATGTTGGGCGTATTCGAGGCCCACGCAACTTGGCCCGTAATGTCCTTGGTCACTGGCGGGTGGATGTAGTTACCGAGCGCTCTCAGTTGGACGTTCAGTGCTGGGTCTGCAGAGCCGAAATTCTCGGTCTCGGGTTTAACCGTGATGGATACCAACTGCTGGTCATGCGCGCAACTCAGCATTGCCAACAAGCAACAAACAGCCACTAACGCCGCGGCGCTACGGAACAAAAAAAATCTCATCTCTCTAACCCCTCCGCATCAAGGCAGGAATTCTAGCATTTTTCGCGGCTCGCAACACCGCAAAATCACCGCACGGAACCCGCAAAAGCAGGGACTTGAAGTTCTGGTTTGCATTCCCGATTCCAAACGCTAACAAGGTCAGCGCTGATTTCGCAGCAACTTACGGGCAGATTGGCGCGCCCCGCTGCAAACTTCTGCGGTCTGTTTACAAGACTGGTTTCGCGCTGACTACAAATGTATACAAGAGCCGAAAAGACCAGATGTGAACAGGCATCCCATGTACGCTGCGCTGCCCGCATTGCCCTACGACTTCAACTGCGCGAGCTGCTTCCTCACCTCATCAGCGTCGCTGTATTTCGGATCCAGCTTGAGCACCCGTTCCAGATGCTGCCGCGCCAGCGCTGGCTGGTCGGCCTTCGCGTAAGCTAGCCCCAGGTGATAGTGGTAGAGGGGACTATCCGGTTCTTTATTCTTGGCTGCAAGTTTGATTGCTTCCTGGAACATGTCGATGGCCGACTGGTAAACGCCCTTCTGATAAAAAGCCCAGCCCAGCGTATCGGCGACGTTGGAAGATCCAGGCAGCGCCCGCCTCGCCGTCTGTGCCAGTTGCAACGCAAGGTCTGCGTTGCCCCCGGTTTCCAGCAGCACGTAGGCGTAGTTGTTCGAAGCCGTAGGATCGTCGCGCCTGATTTGCAGCGCGCTAGTGTAAGCCGATTTCGCCTTCTCCAGATCGCGCTTGCTTTCGTACAAAATGCCCAGCAGAATGTACAGGCTGGCTTCTTTAGGGTTGTCTCGGACGCCGTTCGAGCAAGTGGCGATGGCCTGATCCAGCGCGCCGCTGGCGCGTTCTGCATTACTAAGGTTGGCATACGCATCGCTGTTGTTTTTGTTGAGATCCACCGCCTTCCTCAGGGCTGTCTGTGCCGAACCATAATCCTTCCGGCTTAACATCACGGCCCCCAGCAGGTCATAAAAAGCGCTGTTCTTTGGCGAAAGCGCGATCTGGGTGTTGGCGGCCGCAATGGCTTTATCCGGTTGCTTCTCCAACAGATAGATATTGATTAGTCCGCGTAAAGCGTCGGACGATTCGGGATCGCGACTGAGCGACTGTTTGTACCAGCTTTCCGCCTCAGAAAAATTCTGTTCCAGAGCGCGGAGATTCCCCATTTCCAGGTAGCCGACTGCGGCCTGGGGGCCCACTTCGGTCGCCTTGCGGGCGTCTTGCTCCGCTGCGGGAAATTGTTTGCGCGCCATAAACGATAGCGAACGCATGGCGTATCCATCCGGAGAACCTGGTTGCAGGTTGATGACTTGAGTTGCCGCCTGGTCCAGTCCCGGCATATCGCCCTTCTGCAACGCCAATCCGGCAAGCGCCCGCTGGGCTTCCACCATGTCCGGTTTTAGCCGCACTGCTTCCTGCCATTCCTTCCCCGCCTGATCGAGTTCCGAGCGCCGGCTGAGGGCGTTACCCAGTTGATAGTGCGCAACCGCATTGGCTGGACTGGTGCTCACCACTGCCTGAAGAGTCTGCACCGCTTCGTTAGGCTTGCCCTGCGCCAACTGAATTTCGCCTCGCATAGCCAGCGTTTCGTCGTCTTTGGGCTTACTGCTGAGAGTCTCCTCATTGATCTTGTTGGCCTCGCCCAGCCGATTTTTCGCAATCAGCAACTGGACGTAATTTTTAGCCACCTGCAAGTCCTTGGGATGGTTTCCGTAGAGCGCGGCGTATTCAGCGACTGCTTTATCCAGGTCGCCGATAACAAAATAAAAATCCCCCAACATGCGGTAGGCCTCAGAGTTCTCCGGCATGTCGCGCTTCACCTGCTTCAGGAATTCCTCGGCCTCGGCTCTTTTGCCTTGGGCCATATAAAGCTTTGCCATCGAAGCACGGGAATCCGTGTCGGCAGGGTCGGAAGCAATCACCTGCCGTACTTGGTTTTCGGCTTCCGCGTAGCGTCCGCGCGACTGGTAAAAAGCGGCCAGCGCCAGGTGAGGATTTGCCCCCGTTGCCTTCAGATCGATGGCCTTTTTGTAGTGCGTTTCCGCGGCATCGAACTGGCTGGCACGGGTCTCGAGCAGCGCCAGGTTCAGATACGAGTCGCCCTGATTCGGACCCAGCGCGATAGCCTTCTTGGTTTCTACAATGGCCAGATCATACTTTCCCTGTTTACCGGAGAGATTGGCAACCGCAATGTGCGTGGCCGGATCATTGGGCATTTTGTCCAACAGCACGTCCGTGTGCTCTTGCGCCGCCTTCAGTTGGCCGCTCAAGATCAGCAAATTGGCGATATCCACGTGCGCCTTGTAATTGTCCGGCTGCAGTTCCAGGGTCCGGCTGAGTTCGCCGAAAGCATGTGGCCAGTCTTGTAGCTTTAGATAGGTCTGCGAGAGTTCATAGTGGGCGGCCGCAAACGTCGTGTCCACTTCCGTAGCATTGCGAAACTGAATCACCGCCTCGCGGTACTTGCCTTTGGCATAAAAACGTTGTCCGCTTTCGAAGTACTTCTGCTTGCGCACGTTGGGGTCGCGTGAACAGGCACTTAGAAACGCGGCCAGACATCCCAGCACCAGAAACAGACGGAAAAAAGAAGAACCCTTCATTGCAAAACTCTCCCATCAGCGCGCCTGGCGCTGGGTCTTACCTAAATTACAAAAGTACTGCTTCAAACCCTTACCTGAAAGTTACGCGGGTCACGGCAACCCCTCTTACCGAGGTACGTAGCTGTTCACCAGCGGAACAATTTTGCCCGCCAGAATGAGCAAGCGTTGTTGTCCTGAATCCAAACTCTCGTTCGTCCCCAACCTGGTGGTCAACCGAATTAATGAGCCATCGGACCGCCTCTCCCGGAGGGAGTCTGTTACCAGGTAGAACTTGGCCATATATTCGCTGGCCAGCGCGCGATCGTGCGCCCAGTACCAGTAGAGAACCAGCCGCCGGTCTTCGCCTTTGGCGATTAAATACCGGTTTACCCGAAACGGCGCATGACCAGGCAGGTTCAGCGTGATTCGTTCGGAGCTGACCGGCGCCCACCCGGCTCCGGGAAGGCAATTCTTCGGAGAATGAATGGCGTCACCGGAGCGCTGGCTCGGGAAGTAAGCAATGAAGAGATCCGCATCCATCCCGTTGGCTGGATCCTGATAGTCGCGCAGCAGAAAGTCACCCGGGCCTAGCACATCACGGACATCCTGGCTCAAGGGTATGTCGCTGGATGTCCAGCCTCCCAGGGTTTGCGGGAATGACGAAAGGGGCTCGCGCGCCGGAATGATTTCTGCGCTGTCCCGTGCCTGCAACAGCAATCCTGTGCTTGCAAGCAACACTACCGTGATCCAAAAGCGCCACGCCGAAGTCATGCGGAGTCCTCCCGGGAACCGGGGAAAAGGTTGAGCGCCCGGTGCAGGGCAAACAGCATCAGCAGCGACACCACAAAGATGAGCCATCCTGAAAAGGCATGGAAAAAGCCCTCCGCTTTTTCCGGATCCCAGTACTGGACCAGAAGGCCGGTTCCGACGATGCGAAGCCCGTTGGCGGCAACCGCAATGGGCACCGACGCCAGGGCCAGCAGCACTCGCACTGCAATCCGCTTCTCCAAGAGGTACCCGTACATAATCGCCAAGGTAGCTAGTGAAAGCAAAGAGCGAATGCCGCTGCAGGCCTCGGCAACTTCCAGAGGCATGGCCGGCAGATTAATCACATTGCCCTCGCGAAATACAGGAACCCCAAAAAATGGAAGCACCGTGGCTGACAATTTCGAAGCCAGAATCTGCAACGGAAACGTGATCTGACTGAAGACTATCGCCGGAATCGGAACCATCAGCACCAGAAAAAGCAGCGGGAACAGCAGAGCCCGCAAAAATCCCCATCCTAAGAAGAACAGGATCATGCCGGTGGCGAGCATCAGCAACGACACGCGCGAGAGAAACAGCTCCGCCCCGAAGACGCCCAGAATCAAGGTGCACAGGGACAGCAAAATGACGGCCAGCCCCCAAGTCGAAGGAACGGGACGGATTGCCGCCAGCCGCGACCGTTCTTGCCAGACCACGAAAGCCGCAAAGGCAGGAACAAAAAAGCCATGGGAAAAATTTGGATCAGACCACCACTGATGCACCAAACGCACCAGAATCGGAGCATATAGCAAGCCCATCAGCCCCAGAAGCGTTGCCGTCTGCCAACGATAGGGCTTGCGCTCGGTTTGTGGTATCGAAACCGCTTGTGCCATCGGTGCCATTTCCTGGGCGGGCGAACTTCCCCAAAGCATAGGCTAAACAATATTGATGAGCAATTCAGCAGCCGGAGATTTCTGCCTATTTAAGGTGGATTAAAGGAGCGCACTTCCACCTATACCATTGCCAAGATGCCCCCACGTGGCAACGCAGTGGGTAGCATCGCAGGTTTGCCAGCTGTTCTCAGCCCAAAAAGGGCAAGAAATTTCCACTTTCGCTCCCAATTTTGCCCCCAATGCAGAAGGCGTGTCAAAGCCTAACTATCAACAGTTTAGGCGCGAGTCAGGCGTTCAGGGACAAAAGTAACGAATCGCTGTTACCTGAGAATGAGAAAAAATTTTCTCTTTTATGCGAATTGGTGTAGGGTTAAGAGACTGTTCTTCTGAGCAAGGCTGTTCTCAAGTAATTGAAAACAGGGCAGCGGAAGCTGCTGACCCCGAGCAAAGGGTGGGCCGTTGGTCTGGCATCACCCGTGCACTTGTAGGAAGCTCAACATCACGCGAATGGTACCCCCCTGACCGGACGCGAGTTCATTTCATGGAACAAAATTTCTACGAATTGGGTTTAGGTTCGCCCATTTCCACGAAAGTCAGCCTCTCCGACGTATCATTTATCGAGGCCGTAAGCCCAAGCATGAGGGCGGTGGAAGCGGTGATTCGAGAGTTGGGCCACAGCTCCGTGCCGGTGTTGCTGATCGGAGAGCGCGGCACTGGGAAGCAGACGATTGCGCAAAGAATTCACCAGAATTCAGGCCGGCCCTTGGAAGAGTTTCACGTAATGGGTTGTCACGGACTTGATGCTCAGGCTCTGCACTTGCAAGCTTTCCATAGCGGAGAGACTTTATATCTGGACGAAATTTGCGACCTCAGTCCGGCGTGTCAGAGAAAACTGCTGGAAATGCTTTCTAGTCCAGGCACGAATGGGTCGGCGCAACCGACATTACGCATGATGTGCGGCAGTTCACGCGATCTGGAAGCCGATGTACGCGCCGGCAGCTTTCAGGAAGACTTGTATTACCGGTTGAGTGGGGTGTGCCTGCGTATTCCTCCGCTGCGGCAGAGGAAAGAGGATGTTCCGCACCTGATGACGTTTTTTTTGGGAAGGTATGCGGAAGCGTTTCGCCGTCCAGCGCCGGTTTTGACGGCTCCAACAGAGCAGCTTTTCCGCGATCATTCCTGGCCGGGGAATCTGCGCGAACTGGAAGCCGCTGCGCGTGCCATCGTCGCGGTAGGAGACGAATCCGTGGCCATGGGAGGCCTTCGCTCCATACTGTTGCGTGCCGATAGCCGGCTGGGCGGGGTGTCGCTGAAGGAAGCTTCGCGGGCCGCATCCCGCGAAGCTGAAAAAGAATTGATTTTGAAAACTTTGACCCGGACCCGGTGGAACCGCCGCCGCGCGGCTCAGGAACTGCAGATCAGCTACAAGGCTTTGCTTTACAAACTTAAGCAGATTGGCTACGGAGAAGTGGGAGCCACCTAACCCGTGCCGACCATGGAGACGACATGAAGCGCAGCATCGCAATACTGGTAGGAACCGGGTTCGTTCTAAGCGGCCTGCTCGCGTGGGCGCAGAACTCTACGCCGGCCAAGAGTCCGGCGCCAGCCGCCCCCCTGCCCCAAGTCAGCGCGTCCTACGTAATCGGGCCCGATGACGCCCTGTTCGTTTCGGTGTGGAAAGAGCCTGACCTGACCAACAGCCTTCCTGTGCGCGCTGATGGAATGATATCCATGCCGCTGCTCAACGATGTGCAGGCAGCCGGCCTTACCCCCATGCAGCTCAGCGCCTCCATCACCGAAAAATTGAAGAAATTTGTGGCGGATCCACACGTCACCGTGGTGGTCACCCAGATGAACAGTCAACGAATCTATGTGACCGGAGAAGTTTCGCATAGCGGCGCGGTGTCCCTGCTCCCCGATATGACGGTGATGCAAGCACTGGCTGGCGCTGGATTCACTCAGTTTGCCAACACCAAGGGGATTTACGTTCTCCGCAACGAGAACGGCGCTCAGAAACGCTATCCCGTGAATTACAAGAAGTTGGTTAAGGGTCAGTCACCGGAGCAAAACATCCTGCTCAAGCCGGGAGACACGATTGTTGTCCCGTAACACGCATATGACCCATAGGACGCATATGAAAAGATCCAGCACAGAGGCGTCGCGACTCCTGACGGTGGCCGGCTTCCTCTTCTTTTTTGCCGTCGCTTCCGCTGGGGCGCAGCAGGACAATACCTCTTCCCCGGCATCGAGTTCTGCGCA
>WNGK01004593.1_pt1 | contig 26358 bp, 23 predicted proteins | sample 5400601 | NCBI WGS metagenome assembly WNGK01 (sample SAMN13153376, study PRJNA577476) | soil metagenome | isolation source: 60 cm soil or saprolite under Garry oak tree replicate 1 | place: USA:California | collected 2016-06-15
CCCCCCAGGTGCTTGCTCTTCTGCCACATAGGGTCAAGTCTGTCAAGTTGCTTGTCCCAGCATGGCGGCCCTAACCTGAGGAGAAGGGGAGCAGTGAGGATCTGCTGATGGTGGTGGATGAGGAACCTAAGGTAAGTCACAACTAATACTTTACTCTTGTTTAATTCCTGACATTTGAAAGGATTCTTAGAGCTGTGGGAGGCCAGGGTCTTCCAAGGGAGCTGCCAGGACAAGAAAGCAGAAGGTCTCTTCTGTAGCACTGTGTGGGGCTGCAAAGCGCCATGCTCTGTTAAGGCAGAGCCCAGAACCTGCCAAACAAGGTTCAGGAAGGAGCAGCACAGATCCCAGTCCTGTCAAGCAGGGTTTAGGCAGAACACCTGCCATTGAGGTATGTCACCACCATTTTAATTGACTTGGGGCTAACAGGTGATGACAGTGCAACTGATGTATCAAAGCCAGTGAAATCTGCATTGTTGTGCCAGACAGCCCATGCAAACAATGCAAGTCCAAGAAGGTGGGGTGCAGTCTGATGCCCCAAAACCCCAAGACCGGAAAAACTGATCATCGCGCACTGTCAGAGGCCAAGCTCCTCAAGTTCTGCCTCAAGCAGGCAAAGGAATCGGGCACACAGGTCAAGAAGGGAAAGCGATGTGTCTGTGATTCCCCTGAGGCAGATGGATCAGAGGGCTCAGGGCCAGCTCCATCACCACTGGCAACACTTGCTGGCCTTGGAACATTGGCATTGGATAGCAGTGGGTCATCTGCTGCCAACACCCCTGCCGATAGCCCAGCCACCTTTCCCCAGCCACCTTTGCTGGAGCACCCTGCCCCAGCTCCTCCCTTGGCCCCCAAGACTCACCACTCCTCTAAATCTTCAGCAGGTAGGTCCACTTCCAAGCCCTCTTTGTCAGCTCTCACTCAGTATTTGACAGGTGTCATGCTTGAGGTACCAGGTACCTCAAAACTGCTCATTTCTGCACATTGGCAGGTCACACATTCTTACAGCAATGCATTATCAGCAAGTGATGATGGAAGCAACATAGCCAGAATTGCTGCACTGAAGAATAGGCAGGAAGAATTAGAAAAACAAATGCATGACTTTGATTATAGGTTAAAGTAGTTGGGCAGGTAGATTTTCATCGCATACCATGTATTTTAGGCCTTATATGGCAATGTGTTTTGTTGTAAGTTTTAAAACTTCGGGGTTTTCCAAGTGACTAGTGTGACAGGGGTGCCTGAAGTGACATGACATAATATGAGTTTTTTCTTTTCAGCATTTGCCAGACAGTCACAAGGTGTGTGATGTGTGATGTGTGATGTGTATGTGTGATGCATGATGTGTATGCGTAATGTGTAATGCGTATGCGTAATGCATAATGCATATGCGTAATGCATAATGCATATGTGTAATGCATGATGCATATGCGTGATGCGTGATGTGTGATGTATATGACTTGGGATCAGAAATTCTTGGAAATTCTCGGAAGCCCCAAATTCCTTTGCCCATTCCCACATTATCCTCCATCACCATGCAAACTTGCTCTTCAGATAGCCCTACTCACCCTGAAGACAGTGTACCTGTCAGCCTGCCTGGAAAGAAGTCTCAATCATCCCGGTGCCACTGGTTGATTCCCAATGAAGCTGCGTTGATAAGCTTCTTGACTGAGAACCATTCAGAGATAACTGACAATGCCATGTTCAAGGACAGAATGTTTCGAGAAGCAGCCACAGATGTCAATCGTCTTCTTAAGAAAGGTGCTCCAAAGACTGGAGATTCATGCAAGGCAAAGTGGTGTGTCATATGTATTTCTTTTGTATATGTCTTATCTGTATTCTGACTTGTATGACTAGTTAAAGAGGAAGCACAAAATTATTACTATGCTCAAGGCAAAGTTCGTATTCATATGGGACAACAAAAATGGAATGGGTGTGACACCAGACAGGAAAGGTGAGTGGCAGAAACTGGTCAACATATGTGCATATGTCTAGTCTGTCAATGATATCTAATTAGTATTAGAGCAATAAAGATTTCATGCCATTCGAGAAAAAAGGCTGGCCACATTATGATGCCATGGATCTATTGGTACCATCAAAGGCCAAAGGCCAACATGCCTATCAGGGCATGCAGCGAGCACCCACTGCTGGGTCATCATCAACATTGTTAACTCCATTTGACAGTGTGCCGAGTTCTACCTCATCTGCCAAGCGCAAACAGTTTTCTTTCAACATTTCCGGCCAATCCAGTGAATCGTCTTCCTCGAAGAAAAGAAGCAAAATGTCCGACAGCATTGTAGCCATCAACAATCTTTTAGGTGTCTTTGGAGGCCTCAATGAATCACTTCACACCAGACAAGATTTGTCATTGGGGCCTGGGGCATAGGCAACTCGATGATTACTCAAATATGCCAGAGAACCTGGCAATGAATGGCTATCAGAGGATGAAGCTTATGAGATTGTGCAGTTGTTTCGGAACAATGAGCAGGCGGCCCAATTTTATTTAGCCATGACAGGTGCGAAGGATCAGTTGTTCATCCAAAGGTGGATTCACGATCACCTGGCAAGGGTGCAGAGCAGTGTTGATTTGTGATTTGATGTAGACTTGTATTCCCTGATCCTGTAACATGTATTTATTCCCTATCATATTGAATTGAATCCCACAAGTGCAGAATATGCAATTGCACTTGGCCAAAAGCTGTGCTGGCTCCTCCAAATACAGAAAATTTGTACGACACCTATTATATAAGATAATGATATACACATACTATTCCTATGCTGCACGACTCTTAAGGTGATGCTAGTATTGCTCCCACATCTCAGCCACGATCTTATCTTGCCTTTCATTGGCTCGGACCCTCTCATTTGGTGTTACCAGACCTGTCCTTAGTTCACCAATGTTCTTGGGATCAGCAGCCATTTGGGGGTCAAGCAGTTCATCGTTATCATACATGTGAATCTTGTCGGGGTCGCATTCCCAGATGAAGTTGTGAAGTGCTACAAGTGCAGGCAGAATCATGGCCTGAACATCCATGTTATACTTTGATGGCAGCTGGAGGATTCAAAAATGCTGCTTAAGGATCCTAAAGATCTGCTCGATGACGTTGTAAGCCAATGCATGATGTAAGTTGAACAACTCCTGGGCATTGCATGGACTTGGAAGAACATCAGTAAGAATTTGAGAAAATAATGGATAACATACGTGTCCTTGCTGCAACCCCATTCAGACAAATGGTACTGCACCCCTCGATAAGGGACAAGTAAGGTGTCTAATGAGGCAAAGCCAGCATCTGCAAGGTAATACCTCCCATTTGGGATGTAAAAATCAGTCTGGCAAGCGTCATTGAAAAGTGTAAAGTCAGCTATGAATCCCTCCCAACTGGACAAAAAGTAAGTGAAACGAAGATCAAAGGAACATGCGACAAGACAGTTTTGTGTAAATGTACCCTTGTGGTTCCTGGTCACTTGTCAATCTGTAGCAGATGGGGTGCAGGGGATGTGGGTGCCATCTATAGCACCCAAAACACCATTGAAGAATGGATAAAACTTCAGTGAGGCTTGGATTTCAAGAGGAGTCAGTGAATTGGCATTAGGAAGGTGCACATATGCTATGTAGAAGGGGGGTGTCACAAGTGCTTGTAAAACACGTCTAAAATACCTGAATACCTGTTAGAGATGATTAAAAGTATATTATTGATACTCACTTGGAAATCGTGTCTGACGACCGCTAAAAACACTCTCCAACATGTGTGCAAGACAGCCCTGTGACTGCAGTATACAAAAAGATCAAGAGTTGTTCTTCAATTGAAATGTGGCATGATGACTGGAGACCGATCTCTGGCACTTGAATGGCATTGACAAGGGCAATAAATGTATTTCAATTTATACCAAGCTCATTCTGGATGCATTTTGGATGCCCAGTGAGTAGCTTATGTACCCAGTCTGCCCCAAAGAGGGCAGATGTGTGATATGGAGTGCGGAGATAGAGCGGAGTAAGGTGATCCATCACAAGTTTGTATGTGATATGGGAAAGGGTTTCAATAGCAAGCAGAATAATTTGTTGCAGCTGCTCATCTTGTTGCTGTGGATCTGGCATAGCACCGAAATGAAGGAAAGTGGAACTGAAGGACAAAGGAATGGCAGTAAACGTGAGTCAAGGAGATGGTGTGCTAAAAAGTTTTTCACGCATCCCCAGTCATATGCATCATGCATCACTCATCACGCATCACATACACATCACACATATGCATCATGCATCACACATCACACATCACACATCACACATACACATCATGCATCACGCATACATATCACACATCACGCATCATGCATCACACACATTGTGACTGTCTGGCAAATGCTGAAAAAAAAACTCATATTATGTCATGTCACTTCAGGCACCCCTGTCACACTAGTCACTCGGAAAACCCTGAAGTTTTAAAACTTACAATAAAATGCATTGCCGTATAGGGCCTTAGCCTTTTTTGCTTTATTTTAAACAAATTGCTTTGAGAAATAAAGTGATAACCAAGTGATATTATGCAAATGAAAGGTGGTGTTGAACATAGGGACAATGCAAGCTAAACACTAATATACTAGTATACCAGCAGCCTAATCATAAAATATGAAATTAAAACCAGGCACTTCATTCTGACCCCTTTGCATTTCTAGTGGCATGATCATGTTCTAGTTGGCGTGTGGTGCTACTGTTCGGAGCATTCACTTTACAGGGACAAATGGCCTGGCAACTGCTTATCTCTCTTGAATGGCCTTCGTTGTCAGACGTCAATCCCAAGTTGACTGCTGCCTGTTGAGACCTGCACTGTCTACTTGGCTGTCGACTCTCTGGCGCTTGCTTGGAGGGGCATTGGTAGCACCAACCACATTTCCTCTGTGCCTGCAATGTTTACCCCTTTGAATTTCTGGGCTAGCACTTCGCAAGGCTGCTGATGGCTGCTGGTGCTCATAGGCTAGGCTAGGCGAAGCTGGCGGGGGCAATTGGTCTTTGTTGGCAGGGTCAAGTAAGCCTAACAGTAGCTGTTGGTCTTCATCAGCAGGGATAGGTGAGCCCAGCTGTGAAGGCTGGCACTTATAGGCAGCACTTTGGATCTGAAAGCACTAAATTTCAATGCCTAATAAGATGGTCAAGGTTGCTTACCTTGTTGTTTAATGCCAATGAGGGCTCCCACCCAGCAGAGCCAGACTCACTTTGCCTATCCTCAGTATGTGCTCGATCAGTTTGGCCTGATTGTGAGCTGTCAGAGAGAGGGTGATTAAGAGGGTGAGGCCAAGACTGTGTGTGAGGGGGGCCAGTATGGGGCAAACCTAGAGCCAAACCTCCACCTGTTTGTTATAGCACATATGCATCAGCAGCTTTGCTAGGCTGGGCAGCCCCTTGCCTATTCTCAGCAGCATTACCCATGCTTTGACTGGGAAAAGCCTGCTCAGTTAAACCACTGCTACCACCATCTCCTCATGATGCTCCATTCCCCCACACCTGGCTGACATCATCACCTTGCAAACCCTCTTCTGCTTCTTCACCTGGGCCCATATCTGAGTCAGCATCAGCATTGTTTTCTTCCAAGGTGTGCTTATTTTTCTGAATGGCCTTGGCCACCTTCCTGAAGTGGAATAAAACCTTACTGAAAGCTTGCCTCTGTGTCCAGTGCTTGAGCATGACATTGATGTCCTCTTGATAAAGGTGGTAGTACTGCTTGAGAGTTACCTGCTTGGGCAAATACTTTGGTTTGATGTAATCCTCTAGAGCCCTTTGCAGTTCTGTCCAGGGGACTCTTTCCTTTTCCATACCTTTAGAAATCTCTAAAGATTGGCTAGGTGAATGAATTGGCAGCAAGGGTTGGCAGCTCATGAACTGTATACATCAGCCATGAACTTGCCTATGAGTTGTTTCTTATATAATAGATCATGGCAGTCTATCTCTTTGAGGTTCAGCAGTATGGGGTAGCCATGCTTGTTCTTATTTAGCCTGATTTCTGATCTTTTTTTCTGTCTTAGGGACTCATTCTTGCTGCCATTGATTGGTATGGCCCCTAAAATGCTGGTGCATTAGTGCACTTTTTTTAAGGCTGAATAAGTTCTCACTAAAGGACTCAGCACCCCATTTTGTAAAATCATCCACCAGTTGGAACTCCCTCCAGTTATTATAACATGCCTTGAAAGATGTTCCACTATTTTAGTCATTGTAATCAAAGCTATTAGAGATTGTGAGAAACATGTATGAATAGAGCATTATACTCACAGTGCCACTGAAGGTCCTTATTGCTCATCAACAAATGATGCTAGAACGACAACTCACATTCCAAATTGGCTGTATGCCAACAATGTAAACTCCTTGACGGCTCTGGGCCTGCACCTGGCCATCATACTAGTGTAGAGAAATCAGTGAATTCTAATCTGCTAGAATCATTGCCATATGCATACTGCTGCTGCATCCTCGGGGGAAGCTTTTTCTCAGACCATTCCTTTGCCATTGCCTTGTACTTTTGGTGCTGATTGTTGGTCAACATTGCCTTAACCTGAATGTGAGCTTTATGGTACTGGCTAAGGTATTCTACTGATCCAGGTACATTTTTCGAAAGCCTAACTGCCAGCTTGTGTATTGTTTCACACTGCATGAAGATTAAAACATCTAAGTATATCCATTTTCTGGTTTCAAACACAAATTTCTTCAATCCCTGTCTAGCTTTGCTGTACAAATATGCACAAATAAGCTAGAAATATCTCAAAGTAGCCCAATTTAGCTAAAAGTTCACATATGCTTATCATGGTATCTCTGTCGAACTCTATATCTATTGTCTAGGCACTTTTGATGCAGTCGGCAGCCTTTTCAACTATTTTCTCCCAATGATTCAGGTCAACAGCTTGAAAACAGAAGATGCACTTTTTCAGCATGCTCATGTGCTTGTCCATCAGCAAAATGTCTTGGCTAGACATGCTTCTCACTTTTAATTGCAGTGCTTAGTGAGTAAATAGCATGCCCACCTTCCATCAACCATCTGACTTTGAGTTTTGAGAGAGGGTTCCTTTGTTACTGGTTTAATTTTGCTGTAAAGGTGCTGGCAAATAAACTAGAAATATCTGAGAACAACCCAATGCTGCTGATGGTGTGTGCACAGTTTCTATGATGACCTCATTAAATTTGATGCCTTGGGGGCAGGTGTTCTTAAAGCTGTGGAGAAAGTCTCAGGCAATTTTCTCCCAAAATTTATAGCTGGCAGCTCAGAACTCATTGACCTGCCCATTTAATGCACTGATTTGCTTGTCTGTCAATGCCACTTCTAGGCTATATATACTTGTATTTTAACCCATGGGCTTTAATGAGGACTAGCACACATACCTAGCTTCATATAGATCTAGATCTTCAGAAATAACAGATTCATAGCCTGAAGACAATACAGAGCTACCTGGTGACGAATTGCATTCAAATTTAAAAGAGGTATCTTTAGGCCACTCAGGCCTGCCAAAGAAATCTGATTGTCTTGTCCTGCTTTGGGTGGCCATCTTTCTTTCTAGTTGTTGTCAGAGAGGTCAGGAAAAGAGTTTTGACTGAGAGTGGTGAAGAAGGGCCAAGGGTAATGTGTTGAGAGCTAGGGGGATTCATCCATTTATTACATGCTGTCTAGTCCCTTGGTAGCCTGCATTTGTTGATTGGTAGCCTGAGTTTGTTGATTGGTGGTATGGGTTCATTTATCGGCAGCTAAGAGGCTAGAGCACTTGCACATTTTGACACCTTTTTTTGTTTTTGCCAACCCCATTGACACTCAGAGAATGCAGACTAGCCATGTATCTCAAACTCTGGCACTTACTCCATTAAGCCTTTTGCATCTCTACGCAAAATACCTAAGAGCTCAATTCCAGGATAAGCTAAATTCTCACTTGTTTAGTAGCTCTGTGACACTGCTAGCTCAGCCCCTGATGCTTCTGGTAGCTTTAGCATCAGAGCTGAACATAATTGCAGCTACCCTTGTGAATGCATTTTTCAACCACAGTTAGTAGAATACTAAAGCATATTTCTTAATCTGCTTATGATTTATTGGCAGAGACAGTGGAGTGGGATGTTACATGTTATGCAGAGATGCTGCTGAAAAAACCTTTAAAGTCAGAAACCAAGGCATCAAATGAAAAGGAGGCCTCACTAAGACGGCGATATCCCCCTTTGAATAAAGTTATGGCCTCACTGCCATGCATTATTGTTAACATGCAGGGCATTATATTGGCCTGGTACCTTTCAGAAATCTTAACTGATTTTAGACAGATGAGTTTATTTGCCCTATCCAATTGCTATAGGAAACATGATGCTTCTCAGAATGCAATGTTAGTGGCACAAGAAAAGCTGCACCTATTGCTGGAAAAGTTGTTGCAATGTGGCAGCACTTGGTGTGATAATCTGAAAATTTTTCACTCAGGAGAGGGCCCTTAGGGCTTGGTGAATCTATCACCTGCATGGTTTCAACAAGGCCATAATGTGAGCACTTCAGCATGTAGAATTTATTTCTTAGCAACCCATTCTAAATCAGGCAATAGTGCAAAAATGCCCGCAAGTTTCTACCAACTTCAGATTGCCTGCTGCTTTGGACTGGCTAGATGCCATCTTAGAATTCAATGTGATTTTGAGTGCAATCCTAGCAGTAATTCACCCCAATCTTTATAATGCAGGTTGGCAGACCACTAAGTGCCTGAGAGATACTCTAAAGATAGGCCCTCAGGATGTTCTTAGCTGATGGGCATCCATTTTCAGCAGTGTTGCTATTATTTCTAACTGCTCCACTCCATCACACCATAACGGAAGTTTAAGATGCCACTGGTATGACATATTGGTCACATTAGAAAGGTACTGAAACTGTAATTTGGAACTGCCGGGCCTTGGAATATCTCTGAAGTATGGCCTTGGCACAGTGGTGGGCATATCAGAAAAAGCGCTAGAGCATGTGGTGCCCAGTTTTGAAGGAGATAGAGTATGCTATGCATACTTTATAAGGAACGATGTGCATGAATGGGTGAACATTCTGGCAAGCGATTGGATGTATACAAAATATTACAAGTAGCATAGAATGTGATGCAGGCCAGACATAAATGTTTTTGATGCAGCACCTTTTAGAGAAAAATAGGGCAATGGTACAAAAGATTAAGGGCTTTATATATGAACATCTAAACTGACAAAGTGTTCTAAAGCATTTGGAGCTTTGGGATCTCTCTGTAGTATGGCCCTGGCGTGGTGATGGAGGCATTAGGAAATGTGCTGAAGCATGCAGTGCCAGGTTTTAAAGGCAGTTGAGTATGCTATGCACAATTTACAAGAGTGTGCATGAAAGGTAAATGTTTTAGTGAGTGATTGGATGCATGCCAAATCATGAAACCTTTTGGCATGCGCATACCTGAGCAAGGTAAAATAGTGCTTTGCAGACATTAAGGATCCTGAATATACATTCTCCCTTATCTAAGCTGCTGAAATATTCTAAGATATTTGGGGCATTAATACTGGAAGGAGTTCTGCCTTTTCCTCGCCACTAAGAACATGCGATCTTATTATATAGCGATAGCACCAGTTTTTTTGAGAATTCTCCCAATAGGCTTTCTTTATAGCAGCCAGACCTAAATGCCAAATAGATAGCAAAAGATAGTGACATTATGGGGCACTTCCAATACAAATGGCGTATGTCTTCAACAGCTTATCCAATGATGTGATGTTTTGCAAGCACAACAACCTCTTGTTTTTTGGCAGCTCAAAAACAATCTCTAGGCTGATTATATGGGGCAATTTTCACTCAATTAAATCAGATTGTCTGCTATGTTAATAGGACATGGTCATGTCTCACTTCTAGGCATTATACACCAAGCTTTCTAAGTTAATTGAGCTGTGTAATGCGAGTTATGATGTTTTTCTTATCTAGACACACCACGTCTACTTTGTTGCTATCATTATCTTGCTGAGACTTACAGGCTTAGATGATGGCATTTGGCTCAAATTGCATTATTTACAAATATAGGTAAAGGCGCTAAATCTGGATGCTACCAATAAAGTGGGTTAGCAATGGCCCGAATTAATGGCAGACCTTGTTGCCAAGTATTATGCTGTAAGGGGGCAGTTCATCTGAAAAAAAAAACATTGACAATCACTTTTCCACCTTGCCAATGAGTATGAAAAAAACATCATATTATCAGAGGCAAGTGATTATTATAGAATTGATGATTATGCCTTCAGGTCGCTCAGTTCTATAACTAAATTTAAAAACTAAGCTAAGCTTTAAGCTTACTAGTGAGAATATGCCCAGTGGAAGTGAGCCTCAGGGCATCAGAAGGTTAGCAAAGTGGAGCAGCAACTCCTAGAGGAACAGTATGTTAAAAAGCAGTCACTCATAGATATGAAGGGCCTATTGCAAAACCAGAGCACTGCCCTTTTCCAGTGCATTCTTTCCTTTTTGAGCATTTAATTTTCACACAGACATTAAGGGTTTATGTATGTGCACTTATTGTATGCTCATGAGCTATAAATCTTTGATGCACTGCAAGCATGATTGAGAAGGAAGAAAATGCTCAGCAGCACTTTGAAAAGCTGAAAGGCACTCTTTTGAAGCTATCTATATATCCGCATTGGTGGAAAAAGGACTTCAAGTATTATGTCAATAAATTTATTGGAGAGTGCCTCTATAAGAAAGACATTATTACTGCAATACCTCCTAGAGATGAAGAAGAAGAGGAGTGAGACCACATCTACCTCTATAGGCTACGATGTTTAGTTGCTGGTGCCGTCCAAGAATGGGAGCTTGTGCAGCAACCCAAGCATGCTGCTATATGTGTGAAGCTTGACGGTGCACTTGTATGGCAAGGTAGAGGGTATGTGCCCAATTCTGTATGCTATTTCCTTGCCCAACTGTCTTTCCAGTGTTAATTTGAGAAAGTTCTGCCAACTTTATGGCTGGTAATGCTAAAATCCTTTTACAAGTTCATATCTTTAACCCTTGTTGTCTACAGTTAGTATAAATATAGCTAAGAAATATGTTGGCTTTAAAAAGTGGAGCCATGGCTCATTAGGCACTGCCGGTCCTAGCATATCAAAGTTGCTGGCAGCACCTTGTGCTACATGAGGCACCGCTGCCCTGATCTCTTGATTTTTTCAACACAAACCTGGTCTCTGCTCTGTCAAAGCTCCTGAAGCATTAATTGGGGGCACTACCTCTTATTATAATAAAGTGCAGAAAAACACAGCCATCTCATTTTTTCATGCCATAAAACTATGAAACTGTGAAGGTAGCAGATCTTTGCCAGTCAAAAAAAAGAGCTAAACTGATAGAATGGGAGGCTTGGGAGACCTACTGAGGAATCAGAGATGTCCTGATACTTGTAAGTTCTAGGGCACATCATGTTGAAGCACAGCTGAGGAAAAGGTGGTCGATAGCTAAGCACAGACCAGTCAGTAAGAACTGGGGTGCTAAGGCATACAAGTTACACTACTTATACAACTAATGAGTGTGCCTGATCTGCAAGGATTGTCGGTAGCTAGAACAATAAGAAAACCTAAGACAGTAAAGCTACCGGTAAGTATGGAAGTTTAGTAGTGATAAACTAGGCAGGTAAAGAGACTATTATGGCACATAAAAGAATAGAAGCTGCTGATCAATACACCAGCTATTAACATGTGGTTAGCTGCCGAGGCACATGGTGCATATGTGGCTATAGGCAGCTATAGGCAGCTCATAGGCAGCTATTAGATAGTCACCAAAGTCCTCAGGAGCTCATAAGGAGTGACTGGAAGTAGTATATATATGATAAGATACATTGGAGCACTTGGTAACACTTGGTAACTTAGTATGTACAAGTTGGGAGCCAATACACATTGCTTAGAGTGTTCCATCTCAACACATCAATCAAAGCCAAGGAAAAAGGCTAGTCTACTGCTAGGAGCAGAGAAAAATGGTCCTTTGCAGGGTAAAGCTGCTCCCTAGTCCATGGACGTTGATGAGACATTCTGGATGAAGGAGCTAGTCATGCCCACTAGTGGAAATAGATTAAGGCAGCATACATGCCCTTCCTCAACAAATCTCACATATCTTCCAGTCACAGCACACCTACATTGAAGAATTTATCCCTAAAATTGGCTCTTACTTATGCTGCCTCATCAATTCTGAGGGCATTCCAGCAACAACTACATGTTAGAGCTGCAAGTCTGCTTTGTTTGAGTGAAGGTGCTCTGACTGCTTTCCTGCACTTGTACTCTGCAAGGAGTGCTGCCAGAAGTCACACCAGCTGCTTCCTTTTCACAGAGTTTAAAAATGGGTGGGAAAATACTTTATGCCTTTGTGGTTGAGGAAGGTTGGGGTGTGCTTGCAATTTGGGCACTCTGGGGATCCATGCCTAAATCACACTGTGTGATATGAAGCTTTTCATGCTCTAAATCCCATTTAAAAATGCAGTTACAGGTGGATTTCAACCACAAGGAAGAATGTGAGGGCAGTAGTGACAACATTCTAGCAGATGAATATCTGGCAGCTGTCGACCAGGGCACATTTCAACTTGGCTTCAGCAGCTCAAAACCTAGGCAAAATAACAAAAATGGTGGCTCAGTAATCACTGTCATTGATAGATCTGGTGTCCATGAGATTGGTGTTAGGTGGTGTCACTGCCTCAATGCTGCTGAGCATGACATGTAGTTGATGGCAGCAGGACTCTTTCCAGCCACCTTTCAAAACCTCAAGACAGCATTTACACACCGAGTGCTAGAAGAGTTCCACCTGGACAACCTTGAGTGCAAAACAACCCCAAGCCAGTTTTTTAGCCACTTAAGAAGGCTGATGAACAATGAATTTCCAAATACTGTGCCAGTGGGTTAGGCCAGCATATCTGCCATGTTATGGACTGATGATCGCTTAGAGTTTCTCATTCTCTTACTAAAGGCAGATGTAACAGAGAGTCTCCAATGGACTGCTGACCTCATTTCTCATTCCCAGTGTCTAGTTGCCTCATTGCCTCATGACTCGCTTTTAGCCCTCTGCCCTAACTTATAGACCTTATGTCTAGAGTTTACATTACTGTTTGGGACTGCCCATGTTATATCATATCCCAATGCCCAAGTGGAGTGTCACCACTATTATACTAAAAACTAACCACTTAGTACAAATAGTACTCCACTTTGTATCCATAGTGATGTTCTGTAGTGGTGTTCCCAAAGCTTACCCACCCCACATAGGTGGAAACCTGGGCTCTATGGTGCCATAGTGTCCATTTGGGGTTTAGGGGTGAGTAGAGGTGTCCACAATATCACTTTTTCATTGTCATCTGATAGATTTCAGATATTACATCACCTGTACTTCTCTTTACTATAAAAAGCCTACTGTATAACTTTTAGAAGCCTTAAGCTTCTCTTAAAATCCATTTCCTATTTCATCTTTGAACTCTCTCTCAAAGAAGGCAAAGCTTCCTTTTTACTCATGAACAGAACCCTTGAACCCTCGACAACTGAACCCTTATCACTTGCATCACTATACACTAAAGTAGATACAAGGTGCTTGTGTTAGAATTGACTACAACCGTCTTAGTCTTTGACTACGTCACTGCTTGATGTCACTGACTAAAGAAGGCACTTGATATCTTTTGATTGGTGTCTATAGATCATAGTGGCATGTGATGCATCCAGAAGCCCACTCTGTGAAGATATTGTTGACACCCTCAGTGGTCACCGAAGCTCAACTCTTAGAACAAGTTGACACGTTAAACGTCCAGTAAAGCTCAACTTAAAAGGACTTTTGCTTACACTCAAAACCCAATAGGCCATCACCTGAATACGCTATAGGACATAACATGCCGATAGTAGATTGACCTAAATATATAGGATCAATATCGGGAGCTGCTAAGGGTCAGCAGACTATGGAGAGCTCTCATTTCTCAAAAGCAGTTTGGTTTTGAGTATGGTGAAAATGAGGATCTGAAGCCTGCTGGTGGCATGATGGCTATATTCTGTGCTTTGTGTGCACAGCCTGGAATCAACCTCTCTGAAGATTGGAGAGAGTATGAAAATAGGTGCATCTATAGATATGGCCACCTAGAAGCTGCCAACATTTTGTTTCAGCAAATATCTTTTTATGCAAGGCTTTATGATGGATGATAACTTCCAAGTGGAGCACATGAGAATGAAGAATCCTGAAAATGACGTCCCACTTTCTGATGAAACTGGGTTTATGGTCAGCAAAGAACCATACAAGTTGCATTTAAAGTTGGCAGTGGAGAGGTGACAGGTCAGCTCTATATCTCAGGTTTCGGCAGGCATTTGCTCACTCTTTGACAGAGATCAACTTGCCATGACTACCACACAGTAAACAACATAAACAAGCATGGCAGCCATCTTGAATTAACTGGAATTAGGGCTACGGCATGCATACATGGGACCTTTGTGCCTGATTCCATAGTTGATTTTCAAAGAGGTGAAGTATAAGTTCCCATATCTATCAGGATGCTAGGAGAAATTGAGGCCCCAAAAGTCAGAAAAACATGGACTATTCAATATTCAAAGCCCTGAACTTTAACATAGGCAGAATAGAGGCAGCTCTCATTTGCTACAATGTTATGTGTCAATGAAGCATTCATATGAAGGACAGGGTGACCAGCAGCAGCCATCTCAAGATTCCTGACAGCCTGGAGCTCAGATTGGGGATTGGTCTTTTTCACATTTATGGGCATCAGGATACCTGCCTCGCTAGGTATTCACCCAGCTTTATTGAAGGTGGCTGACATGCAGGGAGGTCATAGACGACCACATAAATGACTTAAATTGGAAGAAGCTCATTGATTTGGGTAGGCTATCTCTCATAGGTACTGCATCAGAGCTCACAGATATCATACAGTCAATGCTGTATCTAAGCACTACCATAGGGTGCTCTTTAGGGCAACACTCAGTTCAGCAGCATTTGATAATATAAACAGATTGGCAAGCACAGATTCTATCAGGGTTTGGGCTGCCAAAGAAGAACATGCAAAAAGGGAGCATATACACAATGTCACTGTCATGGACATCTATAATATTAAAATGGAAAGATGTGAGTTTGATCATTCTATCTTAGTCTTGCTTGACAATTGGCTTTAGTCCCTTCTTAGGCAGAAATACTTCTTAAATTGACAGAAAAGGAGGTAGGCACATTGGGACATAAGGGACATGCTGCATGGCTTGCCAGCGGATTGAAAATTCAAGAGATTCAGTATGGCTTTGGCAGTTTCCTCAGTAAGACATTTGATTTTGACACCAAAAAATACACAGGTTATCACTTCAAGCACTGGTAAGGAATATTGGGTCCCATCCAACACTGGATCAAAAAAGGGATATCGCCTTGAGGCACTCACAGCTTCAAGATAAGGTTGATGCATTCCAGAATCAGGCAGGAAGCATGCTTTATGCTGTCTCCTATGATGCTAATGACTCCTGGGCTGACGACTATACAAAAGAAATATACACTAGTGCTAAATTTGATGGTATTAGTGAAGAAGACGATGATGGGCATGATTCAGCTGCCAAAGAACACTATCAAACACAATTGCTGAGAAGCAACCCTCCTGATGGCCACATAAATGTGGAGCATATCTCATTACATCTTCCCTCACATCTGGGATGCAGCTGGTGCAATAGAAATGCTGCCGAAGACTTGGCAAAGGCAGAATTGTGTCTATAGGAGGGCCAACTCAATGACTCTTTATATCACATTCATATTGCCCTGGGCCACAAATCCTACCTGTTCAGAAACAACATGCATCTGGCACATATGCAGAGACTAAAGACATGTGCCTAAACAGAAGTACATGCTGTTGAGTCAATGGTTCAGCATCATGCTCAGGTGTATAATTGCGCATGGCAGTTAATGTTAGATCTTGGTGCTAATGCCTCCCTCCTTGGTCGGTACAAAGTTCTAAAGTGCTAGGATTTAAGAATTGACATAATTGTAATTGCACCTAATGTGCATGGGCAATGGAATAAATCATTGCCTTGGTTTTGGTCTATGGACATCCGAAGAGATGCCGATGTCAGAGCATAGATGAATGACTGTAGGCACATTTCAGTTCATGTGCACTCTAATGAATTCTCAACAACTAAATTTAAATGCAATTTATCAAGTGCATTGGCTGAGGGTGAAAGCTCAAAAGGCATGGTGGATCAAAGAGCTTCAGTGTCTCCAAATCAAGATGGAGTCTGCTGTCAGATTTTTTCAACATCAAAAGCAATTTTAAAAAGAGAAGTGAGAGCTCATTGAGCCATAATCACAGCCAGGGCACATTGCATGGGTGGCAAAACAAAATGCCATATGGCATTCAATAGCTATATAGGCAGATTCCAGGTTTAATGATTTGCTTAAAAGCCACCCACCTTCAGATTTTGCTAAAGTCATACAGCCTTATTCCAATAGATTGCCATCCTTTTCTTAGATTCCCTTATTTGTGTAGTTTAAGAACATTGTATTAATCCCGCAAAATTCTCATATGAGCCCTTAATATAAATGGCCAATGCCCTGTGATAAGCTTAGAGCAGCCCATTTCGGCATGCATGATCTTGTATAAGTGTTTAGGGATAAGTAAAGGTGTCCACAATATCACTTTTTCAGTGTCACCTGATAGATTTCAGATATTATGTCACTTGTACTTCTATTTTACTCTAAAAAGCCTACTATATGACTTCTAGAAGCCTTAAGCTTCTCTAGAAATCCATTTTCTGTTTCATTTCTGAACTCTCTTAAAGAAGGCTAAAGCTTCCCTTCTACTTGTAACTAAACCACTTGAACCCTCAAAATTGAAACTCTTATCACTTGCATCATTATATGTTAAGTGGATAAAAGCATCACAAAAAAGGCCCAATAATTTAAAGGTCTAAAAAGGCCTTATATTTCTGATAAGCCATTTAAATTGTTGAAATACATTGTTAAGATTGCTTATACTTATGATGCACCTCATTTTAATTTAAAGGCCTTTAAAGGGTGAAAAAAATGCATCTAAAGGGTGAAAATGCTTCTAAAGGATTAAAAGGCTTCTAAGGCATTACGACTATTTTAATGCCTTTAATTCTATTTAAAGGCTTGGCCTGCCTTATAAGGGATAGCAAGGCCTTTAAATTACAATGTAAAATTTACTTAAAAATATTATACTAATCTTATCTAATCATTTTACTTAATTAATATCTTTTATCTTATTTATAATCTTATCTAATTAAGATCCTTTATTTTATCCAATTATTATATATATTATTTAATTATTTACTATACTATCTTATTGATCTTATCTTATTTAAATATTTAACTTAGAAATTTTACACATATAAAAAATTAAACTCTCAACCTATTTAAACATTAGTTTAATTAGTATAGTTTTAACCATTGCACCATTATGGCAAATATATGTTAAAGAGATAAACTATTCTTATATAGTTGCCCTTCAATTTACATCATTACTTATTTGCTATTATAAAAAGTAACAAGTTATATTCTGTCACAATTACTTAAATGTTGTCACATATTACTTATTACTTTTTATAATAATAAGTATGATTTAAAAGTGCAATTAAGCCTTTAAAGAGAATTAAAGGCTTTAAAATAATTGCAATGCCTCAATAGCCTTTAAAGCCTTTTAAAGCCTTTCCACCCTTTAGATGCATTTTTTACCCTTTAAAGGCCTTATAAATGTTATTAATGCATTTTAATAATTACATAGCATTTAAAGAATACTTTTTTGAAATCGAGCTCATGTGGATCATCCCTCTTTAGCTTAGTACCATTTTTAATGTCATACTAATTTCCCTTTCATTCCTCCTATTAATGTTGTACATTCCTTGCTTTAGTATAAAGTACTTGTATTTACTTTAGGGCACCCTTGTGCGTTTGCCCATACCCACTTAAATCCCACTCATTTTCCGCACACATCTGAGGTTTTTCCTACATACTTATACAGCCTTTAAATGTTATCTAATGCATTTAAAACCTTTTAATTACATTTAATGCTATCTTTCTTGATTATAAGGCCTTTTAATTCTTTATTAGGCTTGTAAGAATATTTAATTTGCCAAAATCCCTTCCAATGCTTGTACCTTTTTTGTGATAAAGGCACTTATGTTAGAACTGAACACAACTGTCTTAGTCTTTGACTATGTCACAACTTGACATCATTGATTAAAGAAGGCACTTTGTATCTTGCAATCAGTGTCTATAGACCATAGTGGCATGCGTTACATTACTGAAGCCCACTTCATAAAGATATTATTGACACCCTCAGCAGTCATTAAAGCTCAACAACTAGAACAAGTTAACATGTTAAGTGTTTATTGAAGCTCAACTTAGAAGGACTTTCACTTGCACCTAAAACCCTATAGGCCATTACCTAAATATGCCACAGGATATAACACTCAGCATTAGAGTAGTCTTTCCAGTGGACCTGATACTATAGTTGCTTTTTGTGGCCATAGTAGCACATCTCAACAATAGCTTCCACTTCCCATTTGGGTTGTCTTTCAATAATGTCAGATGGTAATTCTAGGAAGTTAGGCCCATGTTCTACTGTTTTCTTGTAAGAGAAAAGGTATGACATATAGAAGACATTATGGATCTTTTAAGATATGGGCAATTGGAGTTAGTATGCCACATGGCTTAAGAGTTTGATAATTTTGAAAGGCCCATATTCTTTGGCACATAGTTTATGTGTTGAATGGGTGGTTTTCAAATTCTTGGCTTCTAGCCATACCTTTTTGCCAGTTGGTAGGATTGAAATAATATATCCTTGATCATTATCATTTGATTGTGAAGTATAGCATTGTGTGTCTTTTTTTGAATAGACTCTAAATGTTCTTTCTTTGCTCCAATAGGGGTGGGAATGTAAAGCAGTGTCACTTGGGCTTTAGGGATTACCCTAATAAAAACTTCATAGGGTGGTACCTTTGTAATATGAGAAGGTCAAGAATTTATGGTGTACTGGGCTAGGGGTATCCATCAGGCCCAGTTGTTCTGTTATTTATTACAGAAAATTCTTAGATAGGTTTATAAGGTTTGGTTTGTTTGTTCAGATTGTCCATCAGTTTGAGGATGATAGGCAGTACTAATGTTCTGATCAATTCTAGCTTCCTTGCATATTTCTTAAGCCAGTTTTGATGTGAGATGAGTATCCCTAGTATTGCTGTAACTTAGCTAGTCGCAAGCTAACTTTGAAAGTTGTAGCTTTTTCCAAATTTGGCTCAACTGGCCATAAGCTGCCAATTAGAAGATGTGGCTTTGACTCAACCATAACCTTAGGTCAACTTAAGTTGATCTCTATGGTAAATGTTTTTAAAACTGAATTTTTTTTCTACACATGTACAGCCCCACACAGAGGGTCACATATGTAAACTACATATTATGCTCAATTGTGTGTGATAAAGATAACCAATGAAAGCTGATTATAAACAGCATGAGATCTGAGTTGAGGGGTATCCTTTAGTGGGTTGAAACATCCTCTCTTCGTGATTCCTAAATCACCTTTAATCTCATACAAGCACCAGTCTCCTTCAGGAAATGAAGCATGTCTCAGATGTACCCCAAATGGTTGAAGAGGTGAGACAATTGGGGGCAGCCATTTGGCAAAGAGGTAGAGGCAGCTTAGGAGGCAATGTCCAACAACCACAACCTTGATCATTCATTACTGCTGTTATCACCACCACTAACAACTTTAAGTCAGTTGCCTTTAAGATTGGCAATGCCAACTTTAACTTGAAGGCTTAGGCCTGGGTGTGCAATTTTGATCTTGCTGATAATACAGTAGAGTAAGGTGGAATGGCCTTCGAGTTAATGGCTGCTCTGGATTCCCATTCAGTCTTCATTGAGTGTAGCATTATTAGATGCTTGACAGTGTTACACATTGGTTGGAGTCCTTTAGGTGCTGAGAAGGCATGTTAGCATTGGCATTGGCTTATTGTGGAAGCCATATGCAAGTTGTAGGACCGGAGAGGTTGAGCTACATTAGGAAAAGTGTCGTTACTTTGTCTTTGGGAATTTGTCTTTTTTTGTCCTTTTTGTACTTTATCTTTTATAAAGCAACTTTTACTTTGACTTATTATACACACAGATCTTTTACTTTTTACTCTCAACTATAATGACTTGAGTATTGAATGACTTTTTTAAATGTCAAATGACTTTTTCTGAACATCAAATGACTTTTTTAAGTGTCAAATAACTTATTATGAACACCAAATGACTTTATTGAAGACTTTTCCAGAACATGTAATGACTTTATAATGACTTTTCAGATGATTACACACACATACACATCTCAACTTTAAGTTGTTACCTATACACACATATACAGGTTTACACTGAGATGACCATGAACTGAGACACCGCCAGTGACAGCAACTGAGCAATAGTTCACCTTGTCTTGTAGGTGACTAAGTAAAGACAAAAGTGTGCCAACAGATACTTTTCAAAAAGACTGGTAATGAACGTGGGTGGCTTGTCAAGACTGCAATAAGATTGCAATTTGGAAGCCTTAGGTCCACTGCCATTCACATCTGAAAAATGCTCTTCGATGCGGCACAGCCAGTCCCCTACAAGGTTATATAGAGATAGATCAAGCCAGCAATCTTTGTGGGTGACAAACATTAAACACACAAGGCAATGCATGATCTCCTCGTAAGTCATGTCACCTAAATCCTCCACAACCCAGCCATCCTTCTTCACTAGGAACCAGGGCTTGAAATAATCCACATTGAGCCATTGAATGACCTCTGCATGATGCTCCTGAAGCCAGGCACCACATTTCTCATGAGGAAGTTTGAACACAATATTGTCATACTCCTTCTAAAGCCTGAGAGCACAATTGTTCACTTTGTGGATAGGCTCCCCTAGCTCGGAGCATATAATGATGATCCCACCAGCATCTTTCACCTGCATACCTTCCCATTGCGAACCATTGACTCTAGTCGCAGCAACAATGAGATTCTTGACAGAGGGTGAGATGTGTGCCTCCTTTGCAACCATGATGTGAGAGCCAAAGAGGAACCCATTAAAGGGCATCAGCTCCATGCTGAATTGCTTCAACCAGTCATCTGTAAGATATGGCCATGCATCATCTGAACCACTAAAGCCAGAACCAGCAACAAGGGCAATGCTGTCATAATGGTGAATACTCGAATAGGTTGCAAGAATAGGCTGATGGAAATCTTTAAATGAGTGGTGACCTCCGGCATGGCCACCAGTCCACTGCATGATAACAGTGAAGTCTAGATTTGCTGCCACAATGTTGGCCACTTGGTGGATGCCATCCACTGAACCGAGCTTGAATGTGACATGACAGATCCCAACAGACTTAAGACCACTAATTATCTTGGCTGCCTTCTCAGTGGATGGGATGCCAGCTGCTACACAGAATCCTTCGATTGTGAGCCCCTCATGGCGCATAGCCTGCCATAGCACAAGCCAGAAGGAGAACTAGTGTGGACTGATGTAGAGTAAGTTGAGGGTCAAACCAATGCCTGGGGAAATCTTCCCTTGGATTTCTGCAACCCTGGCATGAAGGGCTGCTGGGGAGTAATGCCCACCACTAGCAAGTTCAACATGGTAACCCACTTTAAAAACAGCGAAGGTTGTAGCCATGAGCATCACCCAGAAAGCAGCCCGTTTATGACCTTGAGCATCTAGCACTTGATACAAGATGTCTGCCAAGGATTTGTGTGCAATGCTAAGTGTGCTGCAATCAGAGGCATGAATGGAATGGCCAGCTTTGTCACTACAAGGCAATCAGTAACAAAGATGATCAGATGGGCATGTGTGGACTCACATTGACATAGAGGTGAAAGAAAGGATGCCACAAATTGGGCAACCAAGCTCAGGGGCAGTCTTGGCTAACATTAGAATGTGTACACTGATGCCTTAAGACTCCATCAACTAATGGCCATTAGATGGCAATTCAGCAGGAGAGATTAGAGGACACACTCCATGATGAGTTATCGTCATTGGCCGTGACATCTCAGTTGGCTCATAAGCCATCACAAGTCCAGTCTCAGAGTTGTTGGTCACTTTCCAGCAAGAATAGTTTCTGAAACGATCTCTATGAACTGTAGAGCAGTGGTGCTGCATGCATTCTTCAGGAATTTCTACAATCGGGAAAACTTTAGCTGCTCATCAAGTGCCAACTGAAATTATAACTGGTCTGCTTGAGAACAGCAACAGTAAATTAATCCACCCTGCAGGAGTGTTAATGCATTCTTGTCCTTGAATGTCATTTCAGACATTGCAATCTCCTATAGGACATCAAAGTATACACCCATTAGATTAGAGCTGTGCTCCCACTGGATCCCCATACAATGCTTAAGATATAAAGGAGAGGGATCTTATCAGCCAATATGGGGTAATGCTGGAAATTTGAGGCTTTAAAAACTGAGATGATGAATGATGGCTCTGAGGGACCCTCAGAGATGGAGGCACACATGTACAGCACCGTGTGCAGCAGCAATATGCCTGGGCTTATGGGCCAGAAGGTAGTGGGTAATCTGCTTGGGTTACAGATGGGTGGCTGACAGTCAAGGCATAGGAATGTCCAGGAAGTGCACCACTGGCAGTTGAACACTGATAATGTAAAGTATGAAGGGGCATTATAGCAGAGGGAAATGAGGGAGGAGCATGGCCTTAGGGGAGAACAAGTGAGGGTGGTGTTGTGTTGCTAATGGAGCTGATCGAACAAGTCACTGGTGGGGAGTGTAGGGAGAGGTTGAGAATCAGCCCAGGCCTGGGACTTTGTCAGCATGGAAATTTGACTTGTTGAAAATTTTATAAGGCAATGCAACCATCAACCACTTACTGTTACTCCCACTATGGTTTCTCAGACCCTTCTTTGCACTGCACGAAAACCTTGTTACTCATGTTAGTGGCTGCATTATGGCTGCTCTCAATCCCATGGTTGATTACCTTGCCTTAAGTGGGTATAACTCAGTGGTGAACTTGTTTGACTACCAACAAGTGGATTTTGCCTCTTCCAGGGAGAGCTCAACCCCTGTATACTTATCTCATACTTCCTCAACCTCTATGGCGCACTCCTCAATGTGGATTCAATGCTTGACATCTTTTCTGGCATTGCTAAGTGCATGCCACCCTACAACTCAATCAATGACATTAGTACATGTTCCCTGCCCCTCTTGCTACTCTTTCCCTACACCTGCACAACCACAAATGACTCACCTTCCCTTCTGCTGACAGCTAACATGTAGTCATGGCCAACCTAGTCTGCATCTACTCCCTTTCCTTGTGCTGATCACATGCTCCACACTCCCAATAGCAGAACTTTGTCATATACACAGAGTCATGGCATACAACATGCCTCTCGATCTCAGGAAATGGGAAGCACCCTGAAAAGATGGTGCAGACAACCCTGATGAGCCCTATCTGCTTAAAAAATCTCTCCCTCCCTCACATATGGAAAAGCATGCATTCTCTGATGTAGTTTTCATGCTTTTTATTTTATTTTTGCCTCTTTGTAGCTCTGAATCTGAACCTGCAAAACCCACCAGTGCTTAACCCAAAAGACCAAACATTACTGCTTGATTCTGGAAGTAGCGTGCCCAACTATGAATGACACTACAGTTATGGTCATCATGGGCCTGGTACATCTCTAATGTCAGCAAACATCTCATGGCTATGCAAGATGGAGTACATATCATGCGACAGCTCTGCCCCCCTTGCACTACCCTATAGCTGCTGACATGTTTGTCATTTCTTTTCCTATGAATTTTTTTTTTTTCCCCTTACACCTTACACATCCCTACAGAATGAACTTTTGGAATGAGGCAGTGGATATATTATATAAGGCACAACTCATGTCCATTGACAATTCTTTCACTGCAGTGTGCAACACAGAGCAGCTTAGTTCACTGTGGTATCCAATCAAACCATGTCTGCATGCTGTTGCAATGTATGAGGTACTCCCAGATGCAGATGTATGGGCGAATGCATTACACATATGACCTATTCCGGTTCAGCAAATGGCCAGGCAAGTGTGGGCCTGAGGTGTGTTTTGTGGAATGATTAACAGAGAGTTGATTGCCTCATTATTGGTGCTATAGTTAGATGGCCCCTGACTAGACTGTATGATTATGTGTCTCATGGAGTCAGATGGTGATCACTTTCTCATGTATTATCTCATGAAAGACAATACAGTGGAAGAATTCAATGAGTCATGAGCAGACCCTCACGATATTGACTCTTTGTAAGAGGAGGAAGAGGTTGGTTCATATCTCTTCATGCCCCTTCCCTTCATATCCACCCATACCCCACCAATAGGTGACTGAATTCCACTTTGTGTGCAGCTATGAAGTGGTCAAGGTTGAATAAGAAGTGCTGAATGAGTTCCTCCTTGTCTTTGACGATGGCAATGTAACTTCATTCACCACCAAAGGCAAGGGGGTGTTGGGCCAGCAACCCATGATATGGGGTTAGGTAGTTAGTCCATCACAGATCACGAATTCTCTGAAAGTCGACCTCTTTTCCCAAATGAATATGTGTGTCAAAAATACTTTATTATAAACTTAGAAGTACCATATTTGCTTGGACAGAGTGCTATGAAACCTTAGAAACCATCATAGAATACATGATTGTCTTAGATTCACCATAAGCACTACTCTACAAAAGTAGTACCATTGCACAACGTGGCCCATATGTACCAAAACTCTACCCTTGTTGCCCCCAATACCCTCCTACAGTAATATGGCATGCATGACAGATTCTATAGATGCTGATAATGCTATAAGTCATCAATAATATCTAAGCATGTACTGTGAACATGTAAACACTCACCTGGTTGTTAGAATATCCAAGGTGGCATCACCAATAATCTTGTCATCAGCAATGGTCAAGTGCGATGCCCTGTCTGTAAGAGGGATGTTAAGGTGGGGATGGGTGGGCTGCCAAACTTCTGGAAGCAACATAACCCTGGCAAGAGCAAAGTGTGTCAGCTCACTCTTAAAAAGAATAACAAACTAAAGGCAACCCAACAGTCGCAGCCTTCCCTCCAGTCTTTCTTCACCAAATGCCCAAAGGATCTTGTCCCACCCATAGTTCCCATCTCGTGCCATGTGATTGCACATGTCATCAACTCAACCTCTTCTGCTGCTAATGTCGCCACATTGTCTTTTATATGCAATACACTTGTTAATACTCTACTTGCTAATTTGGAAAAGGCAATCAACAACTTTCCTGGCACTCATCCCAATCCAACCAAGATAGAGGAATCAAGCATTGTCCCCCACACCTTGCCTACTAACATGGACCATAATAACTCATGGGAATTCATTGTTGATCCCCATCTCAATCGCTTCTTAGGCTTTGGTAAATCTGTCAAGAGCATTGCTAAGTCATTAAAAGGGCAAAAAAAGGCATTAGTCTCACTGGTGAAATTTCTGTGAGACTTTACTGGGCAATTTCAAATTGATGGGGCACTTCTTGAGGGAAAGGTACAATAACTAATAAGTGTAATTGAGATGTTATGTGTAGTATTTTCAATACATTGTAGTTCTGTACTCATTGCATTTGGATCTCCTCATAGGCAATTGCAGAGCCCTATAGCTCAGCCTTTGGATGTCACAGTTATCTCAGATGACGAGGATACTCTATTCATGCCACACACTAAACATGTCAGTGTAACAAAATGTCAGTCTCAAGAAGCACAATTTGAGTCATGTCCAGGATACTAACTTACCTTTCCCCTGGGCCAATGGGCCAATACTTCCTACTCCTTTGCTCTTCATAATCTCCTTTCCTTGCCATAGTATTACAGCACATGCAAGGAAGGGTTCTTCCTCATGTCACATTCTTGCTTGGGCCTGGCTGTAGCTGGTCAGCATTATGGGGCTTGTGATGAATTGGGTGACAATGAGTACCTACAAAACATTATAGCAAGATTTACTAACTAGGGCTGAGCACTGTAACCATACAATTCGGCCATATGGCCATATTTGTACAGTTGTCGTAACCGTACCATTGGTAACGAAACACAATTTCAAATGGCCGTACCTTATGCAGGCCATATACCGTACTCAGCTGCACAATTATGGGTGAAAATGGCTGTTAATGGCCATTCAGTTCACGTAACCAAATTACATTGTTAAGTCTTCCCATGCCTTGCGATCACATCTCTGGAGTTGCATCTCCGGAGTTTCCCTTTCTCTGCACCTCACCATCTGTTCCCACTTCCTCACTACCCCCTCTTCATGCCCGTGGCCCTGTGAAAACCAAGTACCTCGCTGTCCACTGTCATTGGGCCATCATTGCCCCACTCATCATCCTGCATGACCTCTAACTCAAGCAGACTTGACTCATTGTCAGTCTGTCTTGGTTGGAATCATTGTTGTACCCCGCTATCCCTCTTCAT
>WNGK01001988.1_pt1 | contig 26357 bp, 29 predicted proteins | sample 5400601 | NCBI WGS metagenome assembly WNGK01 (sample SAMN13153376, study PRJNA577476) | soil metagenome | isolation source: 60 cm soil or saprolite under Garry oak tree replicate 1 | place: USA:California | collected 2016-06-15
GAGGAGGTATTTCATTGTCTGATCTATTTCGTGAAATTGAGAATTGTGTGACGGCACCCCGGGGGTTTCACGCGGGTGTGACGGCCTGCGGTATCAAATCTGATGCATCGATTAAAGACCTGGGTATTTTAGCATCAGATGTTCCCTGTGTAGCTGCCGGTACATTCACCACCAGCAGCACGCGCGCCGCGCCGGTCATGGTTTGCCAGGAGCGTTTGAAGAGTGGCAAGGCCCAGGCGGTGATCGTCAATAGCGGGAACGCCAACTGCGCCACGGGCGAACTCGGCCTGCTCAACGCCTATCGCATGACCGAGTATGCCGCCAGGCGATTGGGGCTGGAAAACGAACTGGTGCTGTGTTCTTCCACGGGCATCATTGGCCGCCAGCTCCCCATCGAGAAGATTCAGGCGGGCGTGCCAAAGATCGAATTGCGCGAGGATCAGGGCAATGCCTTCTCGGAAGCCATCATGACCACCGACACGCGCCCCAAACGCATCGCGCTCGAATTTGAGCTTGAGGGACGCACCGTGCGCCTGGGTGGAGTTACCAAGGGCGCGGGCATGATCTACCCTAATATGGCCACCATGCTCTGCTATCTGACAACGGATGCCGCCATCGAAGCGGCATGGATGAAAACGGAGGTACGCTCCGCAGTCGCCGATTCGTTTAATATGATGGCGATGGATGGCGATATGTCGACCAATGATACCTGCATCCTCTTCGCCAACGGCCTTGCCGGGAACACGCCCATCAATGCGCAACACCCGGAGGCGGCCACATTCCGCGAGGCGCTGCGACGCGTCACGCAATACCTGGCGATCGAGATGGCCCGTGACGGGGAGGGCGCAACCAAACTCATGACCGTGCACGTGCGAGGAGCGCGCGATAAGGCCGATGCCGTAAAAGCCGCCCGCGCCGTCACCGTCTCACCGCTCTGGCAGTGCGCGCTGGCAGGAGGCGACCCCAACTGGGGCCGCATCGTCGCCGCGCTGGGAGCAAGCGGCTGCGAACTCGATCAGAACGCTTACGATATCTTCATCGGCAACGTCCAGGTCACGCAGCAGGGTATGGCGGCAAACTACCAGCAGGATGAAGCGCGTGCAGCCATAGCGGGCAGCGAAGTGACCATCAGTGTTGACCTGCACCTCGGTGATGGTCAGGCTACGGCATGGGGCTGCGACCTGACGCACGGCTATATCGACGAGAACACCCTTTATACCAGGTAGAGATTCAAAGGAGAACCATTACATGACAACGACGGATGTAACGAAACGTGACTGGGTCGCGCTTGAGCATAAGTATTACCAGGGTACCTTCAAACGCCAGCCGGTGACGTTCGTGCGCGGCCAGGGCACACGCGTCTGGGACAGCGACGGCAAATCGTATTTAGACCTGGTAGCGGGCATCGCCGTGAATGTCCTCGGCCACTGCCATCCCGCCATCGTCAAGGCCGTACAGGAGCAGGTCACGCAACTCGTCCACGTCTCCAACCTCTACTACAATACGCGCCAGATCGAGCTGGCCGAACAACTGGGCCAGCTCAGTAACGGCATGCGCTCATTTTTCTCCAATAGCGGCGCCGAGGCCAACGAGGGAGCAATCAAACTGGCGCGCAAATTCGGGCGCGTGCATAAAGACGGAGCCTATGAAGTCATCAGCATGGAGCGCAGCTTCCACGGGCGCACGCTGGCCACGACCGCCGCGACGGGCCAGGCCTTCTACCAGGCGACCTGGGTACCCATACCCGACGGCTTCAAGCAGGTGCCATACAACGACCTGGACGCGCTCAAGCACGCCATCAGCGATAAAACCATCGCGGTGCTGCTCGAAGCGGTGCAGGGCGAGGGCGGCATCTGGCCCGGCAGCCCGGAGTTCATTGCTGCTCGAAGCGGTGCAGGGCGAGGGCGGCATCTGGCCCGGCAGCCCGGAGTTCATACAGGGTGTGCGCCGCTTGTGCGATGAACACAACCTGGTCATGATCTGCGACGAGGTGCAGGCAGGTATGGGGCGTACCGGCAAGTTCTTTAGCTGGGAACACTACGGTATCACGCCGGATATGGTTACGATGGCGAAGGGGCTGGCGGGCGGCGTGCCTATCGGCGCCATGCTAAGCGGGCCGCGCAGCGATCTCTTTGCTCCTGGCGATCATGGCACCACCTTTGGGGGCAACCCCATCGCCTGCGCTGCCGCTATCGCCACCATCAAAACCATCCTCGACGAGAACCTCATCGAGAATGCCGAGAAGATGGGCAAGTACTGCCATAGCAAGTTCCAGGCGTTCTGCAAGAAGTACGACTTCATCGATAGCCCGCGCGGCATCGGCCTGATGCAGGCGGTCAATGTCAAACACGACCTTGCTCACACCATTGTCCAGCAAGCCCTTGAACACGGCCTGCTGCTGAACGCGCTAGGCTCAAACACCCTGCGTATGGTCCCACCCCTCAACATTTCCAAAGAAGAGGTGGACGAGGCCATGCACCTGCTGGACAAGGCCCTGTCGGATGTGGCCAATATGCCTGTTTCGCAGGCGTAGATCATTCATAGAAGGAGGGTGAGCAGGGTGCTTACTCTGTTCGCCCGTTGAGTGAACCGTATGGATGTAACAAATTCTAATGCCGACGCAATAAACACCTATAACGAGCTTGCCCAGGAACTCGCGGCCACTAACGACGACGTAACGCTGGGCAAGATGTTTGGCATGCCATGCATCAATGTCAATCGCAAAGCTTTCGCCGGGCTCTTTCAGGATGACATGGTCTTCAAACTCACGGGGGACGCACACGCTCAGGCTCTGCAACTGGAGGGGGCCAGGCTCTTCGATCCCTCAAAGATGGGACGACCCATGAAGGAATGGGTGCAGGTGCCGTTTGCTCACGCTGCGTCCTGGGCTGGCATGGCTGTGCACGCATTGGCTTATGTGGGGAAAAGGTAGCGGATATCTCCGCACCTGGCTTCCAGGGCGGGGACAAGCCCCCTGGCCGTAGCATCTATCTTCCAGGGCGGGGGCAAGCCTCTTGGCCGTAGCATCTATCTTCCAGGGCGGGGGCAAGCCCCGCCCCTACCCTATACGGTTGGGGGCTGCAGTTGTCCTGGAAGCTAAATCAATTTTCAGCCAACTATTATGCATGTTCAAAGGGGGAAAACTATGCAAACACATTATGTTATTTCCAGGAGCCATTGGCGCAGAGATGCTTTGCGCATCCTTTGCGTGCTGGCAGTGCTGAGTGTACTGGCAGTGCTGGTCATACGCACGCCGGGTTCTGCTGCTTTCGCCAACACAGGCGACTGGCCAACATTTATGGGGAGCAATACGCGCACCGGCTTTAACGGTGCGGAAACTGTCATCAATCCATCAACAGCTCCTAACCTGAAAAAGCACTGGAGTCGCACAATCACCGCAGCTATCAGTTCCGAACCAATTGTTGCCAATGGGATGCTCTACTGGGGTTCATGGGATGGCAATGAACACGCATCGAGCCTGACAGATGGGCATGATATCTGGAAAGTCAACCTGGGTACGTCGGTGGTCCCTTGCGACCTCAAACGGTTCGGCGTAACCGGCGCTTCCACGATTGCGACCATTACCATCGGCGGGGTCAAGACTAGGGTCGATTTTGTGGCCGGGGGCAACTCAAATTTCTACGCCCTGAATGCCAATACTGGGGCGGTCATCTGGCATACTCCGCTGGGAGCAAACAACTCCTTTCTCTTCGGGTCACCGGCGGTCTTTAACGGCAGTGTCTATATTGGTATAGCCTCGCTTGGGGATTGCCCGCTTGTGCAGGGACAATTCTTCGAGTTACAGGCAACGACGGGAAAGATACGGCATACTTTTAATGTGGTGCCATCTGGCTGTCTCGGTGGAACGCTCTGGGGTTCACCAGCCATTGACAGCGCCACCAAAATCGTCTACTTTGGCTCAGGCAATGGAGGCAGCTGCTCAACCACCGAAACTATGACCGAGGCAGTCATCGCCTTGCATACCAGCGACCTCTCGCTCGTCGGCTCCTGGCAAATTCCAAAAGCTCAGGAGTCAAGCGACGGCGATTTCGGCAGTACGCCCACCTTCTTCAGCGCCACCATCAACGGTACGCTGCATAATATGCTAGGCCTGATCAACAAGAACGGCATCTACTATGCCCTTGACCGCGCCAATATCAGTGCTGGCCCTTTATGGCATGTTCGACTGGCAGCCCCGGCCTCCGGCAAGATCAACAACGTTTCCTCCAGCACCTGGGATAACACGACCCTGTACGCGGTGGGGGCGCAAACAACCATCAATGGCACTACATGCACTGGCAGCCTGCGCGCGCTCAATCCTGCCAATGGTGCCTTTCTCTGGCAGGACTGCCTGAACCAGCTCCCGCTCGATCCCGCCATCACTGTGCCAGGGCTGGTAGTGGTGGGCTTCGGCAAAACCTTCAATGTTGATAACGCGAGCAACGGCAATGTGCTCTTTACCTTTCAGGATACGAATACCAATTCCAAATTCCAGGGGGCAGCTACGATTTCCGGCGGGGTACTCTACCAGGGGAATAATGATGGTGTGTTGTACGCGTTTGGGACGTAGGCATGGCACATTTTTAATGGAGCGGGTGTGGGTGGTGTGCCAGGGCGGGGACAAGCCCACGCCCGTACCCTATACGGCTTGTCCCCGCCCTGGTTCGTGTTCCTGCAAGATGTGTGCAAGGGGAACAGGAACGCGGGCGACCATAAAGGCCCTCCCAACCCCTCGTCGTCCGCCCTCGCCCCTACGGGTGATGATGGGGTGGGTGGTTTATTGGGTATGATGATTACGGGGCGGGGTGCTGGGGTAGGACGAGGGCGAGCAGTACGGGCAAGAGTACTACAAGGGCGGTAAGGCCTAAGGCGCAGAGCGCGGCGCGGGATCGGGCTACCAGACCGGCTTGCTGCCATTTTGCGACGCGTCTCAATGCGCGCATGCAGGCGATGGCGTAGACGATGATCGTCACGATCAAACCGGCGGCCAGGATGATTACTGCTGCCTGTTGCTGCGCGAAAAATCCTGATGCTGATAGCAACTGGCGGGCAAGCGCGGCAAGCAGCAGGGTGATGATTACTACGACTAGGAGCAATCCCAGCGGAATCAGCCCGGATAGCACGCCGCGTACTACATCGTTTGGTGAGGCAGCCTGTTGTCGCGTTGCTCCCTCAGAACCCTCGGACCCGGCAGATGATGAAGCCATGATATCCTCCTTCTATGCAGCGCTTGTATCTGGTCCCAGTGCCTGGGTGTAGAAAGCAACTACATTATTCACATAGGTCTGCCCTTCAACAAAGAACGATTTCGCGTGGTCGGCTCCGGGCACGAGCCAGGTCTGCACGCGCGCATTTGGGGCGGTTTGCGCGGCGGCAGCAAGTTCAGTCATATTCGAATGGGGGATGAAGCCATCCTGATCGCCGTGAATGAAGTAGATGGGACGGGGCGCGATACTCGCCACGATGTCTAACGGGCGTACGGAGTAGTAGTCTATACCGTAGAGCGCCTGGACTGCTCGCAGTGCTCCCGGCGTGAAGAACGACGGCAGATGACCCCCTTTGGGTACCTCGCGCTCCAGGAGAGGCGCGATATCAGCGTAGGCGCAGTCCGAGACGACGGCGCGGATGGCCGGTTCCTGCGCCGTTGCCAGCAACAGGGTGGCAGCGCCCATAGAAACGCCCCAGCCGGCAATTCCACGCGGGCGGCCAAGCTCTGGATACGGCGGCGTACCGGATTTCAGAAAGTCTACCGCGCCCAGCACATCGCGCTGCTCAAAGTATCCGAGGGAGAGGGGCGCTGGTGGCGATTCACCTGTGCCGCGCATGTCGAATGCCAGGACAGCGAAGCCGTGTTGTGCAAGGTCCACGCTCAATTGCAGCAATCCCGCGTCCTTGTCGGCGCGGTTGGTGCGATTGCCATGCACCATGATGATGGTGCGCTGCGCCGTCAGCTTCCCATTCGGCAGCATTCCTGGAATGAACCAGCCCTTCAACTGCACCTGGTCGACGCGGCTGGGGAAGGTGACGTTGCGGAACTGCATTCCGAACTTCGCCGGGGTAGCATACAGCGGTGTCTGGGGAACATAGACCAGCTGCGTCGCGATATACAGCGAGAGGCCGACGTAAAGAGTAGTTACCAGCGCGGAGACGATCAGTAGTGTTGCCACGAGTATGCGCGCTCCCCGGCCAACGTTGCGCGTACCCGGTTGAGGACGTTGCGGGGATGAAACCTGTTTCATACTGCGTTCTCCTAACACGTGTGATACCGCAATTTTTTAGGGAGAGATTTCCCTGCTTATTATAAGGTGAGAGGTGCATTTTGTACAGCTTTAGATGTAGGACTTTTGGGGGATTGACTTAGTGAGCAAATACCGCTCATTTTGCGCGGTATTATTTTTTTGGCGCCGGTCGCTTGCTTTTGCGAAGTAGAGCGGATGAGCGTAAGGGTCTCCACGCCGCATCAAATGGCCCAGGGCGACCGCAAGGGTCTCCACCCCGCATCAACCCCACTCCCGCCCTTACAGTGAGTGAGTCTGGGGAGGTGATAGTGGATGTGCGGGACAAAAGCTCCAGGGCGACCGCAAGGGTCCCACCACCGCCCTGGATCGCCCCCGCCCTTACGGCGACGATGGAGGTGAGTTTGTCTTCCTGGGATATGGGCGTTTTGCCTATTTCCGTGGGGACAGAGCAGAGGTAATATGGGGAGAAAGTGTAGTGTGAAAGGAGATGGTTTTATGACTTCTCAGAAGGATGATGGCTCTACGGGATATCGCTATCACAGGCGGTCAACGCGCTTATCCAAACATGATTACACCAGGGGGATATATTTTGTGACCGTCAGAACCCAGACGCATGATCCGCTTTTCGAGATACCTCAACTCCGTGCTATTTTGGAGGAGACGTGGCAGGCGTTACCACAACGTTTTCCTGGTGTTACGCTCGATGAGTTTGTGATTATGCCGGATCATGTGCATTTCATCCTCCGGTTAGATGGGCAGGGGGATAATCCGCCAACGCTGGGACGTGTGGTAGGTGCGTATAAATCACTGGTGATGGTGGCCTGGATTGATTACTGCAAAGCTGCCGGGATATACGCTGCTGGCTCTTTCTGGTTAGTCCGCTTTGTTGAGCGCGTTATCACTAATCAGCAGGCATTGGCAAGGATTCGCCAGTATATTCGCGATAACCCTAAAAACCTGGCGACCAGAGAGTACTAGCTCGCCTTGCCTGGTGAGATGAGGCGGAGTACTGAAAGGGAAGATCAGCGCTGTAAAGGCGGGGGCGGTGCTGTGCGGTGATGGGACCCTTGCGGTCGCCCTGAGGGTCTCGCTGTGATGCTGACATATGAAGTGTCGGGGGTAGAGGGTGGGGGAACTCTTGTATGCGTAGGTGGGGAGCCTATAGGACGAGGACAAGCGTAAGGACCGCCAGGATGCCCGCCCTGCATCATGCGCCGCTCCCGCCCTTACATAGACACGGCACGGGGTGAAGGTCGTTATCGTAGGGGCTGGGGCGGTTATTCTCGTCTCTAGATGCGCTACCTGCGTTTGCGTGCTGCCTCTCGGATCGTTTGCAAGTTGAGTAATTCTGCGACTTCGTAGCTGGTTACAGGGCCTGGCTTTGGGCGCAGGCGGATCAGGGATGGGAAGTGACCGATGCGTCCATGCAGTTCGGCGAGCAGGACGAAGGCGGCAGGCGCATAGCCAGGTGGGTTGATGAGGAGGGGGCGCGTCTGCCATTCCTCTGAGGACAAACCTGCGGTATCTACGATGGCTGTGATTTGTGATTCGAGTGGTTCGGATGCTAAAACAGCTCATTTCCTGCTCTCCTGAAAAGCTTCAGAATTCCTGTGAAGAAATGAGTACGAGAAAATCAACCCGAGAGAGTAAAGAAATGCTCCGCTCAGAACGGGTGCGAGATGGGAGAAACTCGTGTAGCCAACGAGCAAGTGGATGCCGACAGCAGGAACACAGACACACAGCCCCGCTCCTAGCAACGTCCACCAGAGCCAACGGGCTTCTGGTCGAAATCCCCACAAGACCATCAGCAGGATACCCAGCCCATCAGCAAGCAGAGCTCCCGCAAAGCCTGCTCGGTCATGTGCGATTAGCGGAATAAGATGCGAGTTGACAGCATGGAGTCCTGTTGAAGTCGTCTGAAGAAAAACGAAATCCTCAGGCACAAACACGGTGGTGGCTCCCAGTACGGCAATCACCATCCCCGCCGCGCTCATTCCGAGTCCAGCTAGAAGCAAGAGCACTTGTCCCCAAAGAGGACCCGGTCTATCTGGACGCTCCCACAGGCAGGACACAGCTTGCACCCTGTTTTCCTTGAACCAGGCTCTCAGCCCCAACAAAAAGTAGAGGAATAACACAGCTGTTACGATGGCATGAAGCGGGTCGAAATACCCAAAGCCCAGAAAGAGAAAAAAGCTGGCAAAGCCAACTCCCCCCGAAACCAGGACGACCCACATGGCCCAGTGCTCTCCTTTGGACATGGCGTGCAAGGCTAGTTGTCCATAGATCACGCCAAGCGAGAGCATAGTCCCTGCCAGGGTGACCCGATCGTGAGCCATGAATGGCAAAAGATGAGGATTCACGGCAGCAAGTTGCAAGGAGGTCAATCTCACAAAGGCTTGATCATAAGGCGGCGTGACGGAGGTGAAAGCAATGAGCCCAACCAGGACGGCCCCGAGCAGCATTCCAGCGCCCAGCAACATGATCCACAGCCATGCAGAGTGCGGATGCCTTGCGGCTCTCTGTGGATGGAGCTTCGCAGCAACTGAAGATGTCGAGAGGTGAGGAGAGGTGCTTACGTTGCTCATACGTGGAGGCAGAAGAGGAGAGCCCAGTGAGGCCAACCCCTTTCGGCAGCGCACGTTGAAGTGGAGAGACCAGTTGGCCATGAGAAAGATCTCCTAACAACAACTACCATGAAAAATGAACACGTTCACTAAATAAGAGTATAGAGACACAGCAGTCTTTTGTCAAGAGGGAGTGAGCCTTCTTCATTTCAAATAAAGAACAAGGCGAGCGTATATGGCAGAGCTAAGGTCTCTCGATTTGAGCGTGCCACCACTCTTATTTGACATGTATTGGGGGCAAGCCCGGCCCGTACCCTATACGGTCAATTTGAGGAGCGTTGTTGCATCGCCATTCACACCAGCAGCATTGTCACTCTTCTCACATAGCCGGATCGAGTATGCAGGCCAGTACATACTCTCTATTTGCTACATATTGATAGAGCGAGATTGGGCAAAGCGCGTTGAACTGGTGCCCAAGCATAACGGCCAGGGCTGCCGGGATCGCGGCGAAGAGGTGGATGTGCGTTACGCCCTGACTACACAAAACCCTCAAGTCTCCCCTCTGCATGCCGACTGTACATAAGAGCATGCCCTTATAAGGATATCCTAATCGGGACAATAGTGTCAAATCTTCCCTCTTGGTACAATCACGACATTAAGAGCAAGAGAGCCGGTATAATGCTACGTCTAAAGGTAAAAGAAATCGCTGAGGCTCATGGATACAATCAATCGAGCCTGGCACGGAAAGCCGATGTTGATTTTAAGACAGTAAAGCGACTATTTCGTGATCCATACCGGGATGTGGTCATTTCTACCCTCTATAAAATCTCCAGGGTGCTTCAGGTATCGATAGACGAACTGATTGAAGAGGTACCAAACAAGTAAAAGCAGCGTAATGCGGCCACGGGTGAAAAAAGTGGCTGTAGAAGGTTCAGGTCACACAGCATGCAAAGCGCGGAGTATTTTTATATTCTAGGTGATGGGGATAAAATTCGCGAGAGGGTTGAGTTTTATCTCCTCAACCATGACCTCGAAGCCTTAACAAATTTTTCTCAGAACTTAACGACCGCAATAAATGAAATAAAAGAGATTGCAATTTCAACCATGAGCGCTCAGGTAATATTAGCCGGTGGAGATGATATCTTATTGTATGTCCCTCGTGAAAAATATCGAACAGGACTCATCCAAAAGTTACAACAGGTTTTCCAAACTATTACTGGCGTCACCATCTCCTTTGGCGTAGGGAAGACCGTAGAGGCAGCTTATATAAATTTGCGCCGGGCCAAAACGAACAAAGATATTAAAATTGTTGAGGATGAAGATAAAAAATGAATGACCTGGCAGTGACAATTCTCTTATGTTTTTCCGATAAAGATAGGGATATGGTAGATGATCTCAAAGCTCATCTAAGACCGTTAGAATACAATAAACGCATTACTTTATGGGATCATAGTAATATCACTCCCGGCACTGATCGGAAACAAGAAATGGATAAACATCTCGACGAAGCTCAGATTATCCTACTCCTGATTAGTGCCTCGTTTCTAGCTCCTGAATATTGGTATAGCGTAGTGGAGCGAGCTATCGAGCGGCATGAGCGCAAAGAGGCTCGCGTTATTCCTGTAATCCTGCGCGATGTTATGTGGGAGATAACACTACTTAATAAGCTCCAGCCCTTACCAGACGATGGCGAGTCTATCGCAGACTGGGAGAGTCGGGGGATGCGAGATAAAGGATATAAGAATGTAGCTGCTGGTATTTTTAAGGTAGTAGAGGAACAGAAGGCTCTTAGCTTACCTGATAAGAGAAAGACCTTGAAAGCAAACCTCGATCAACTTATTGAAACTGTCACGTCGCAAATACAGCCACCATATCGCGCAGAAGCACTGATATATACGCTTCAACAGTCGAGGATGATTATACCCAATGAAGTGACGCTTGCGGATCTGGTAGTAGGATGGCGAACTCTTTCCCATCCTTTAAAACAAGAGGAAGAACCGGCAACAAAACAACGCCGCCTTACCTGTGGCGAACTGGCGAATCTGGGATCTCAGTTCACGACCGGTCAGGGGAACTTGGTGCAGGCTATTAAAACCTGGCGCATATGGCGAGATGCTTTTCAAAATAGAGATGATCCACGACAAGCCGCTATGGCAAAGACCTTTGCGCGCGAACTCACGGAACTGCAAGAGGCCTTGCATTAGCTTATTCAGAACCCTTTACGGCACATTCCTCGTATCCTTGATCCGCTTCCCCCTGCTATCCGGCGTATCGAACCAATCGCGTTTGCTGGGATAATAGTAGTCGGCGTCGGGATCCGGTGGCCAGCGCCAGATGCGGCGCAGGTCATCCATCGCTATACCTACCAGGTGCTTCTCAGAAAAGTCGTCGATATGTTCATACAGCACCTTCCACATTTCATCACTCTGTAGCACTGTTATGCCTCGGGCCGAGCCGGGTTGCGTATAACGGGCGGCGTAATCAATCAGCGTCAGGCTAGTGGGATTGAGATAAACGGAACCTAGCCCCAGTGGTTTGCCATAGCCTATCTTATGGCGCATTTTCTCCTCCAGCGCAACGGCCAGCAGCAGCGCCCCAAATTCATCCTCTTCCAAATTCGTAAAGTCTGCACGGAAGTGAAATGAAGTATCATAATCAAGCGGCTGGATAAAGCGATTTGCAGGCCTGCCACCCATATATACCAGGTTATTTGCTGTAAGTGGCTCTTTCTTTGGTGAATGATGGAAGTAGAACTTTCGCCCGGCAATATGCCTCCTCGATTCATCCAGGTAAAAAGCCTCGTGGTGCGGTTTCGGCTCTACCAGCACAGCTGTGTATATAGGATCATACTTGTACACCTTATCACCATAAGAGCGGGCATCACCAATATTCACTTTGCCAAGAAACACGCCGCTAGTGCGCTCCTTAAGCATGCCAAAGGTGCGACAAGCGATACATAACTGTGTCGTATTGCTACAATGCTGGAAACTATCCGGCACGTCCCCCCGGTAGTTCACTTTACCGCGCTCATATTGCCCATCAAACAGCGTGAGACACCCATTGCCAAGCGTCTCTACCACAGAACGTATCATCCCCTTAAGCGAACTGCCCGGAATAATATACTCCCCCTGCTTGTTTTGCATAAACTGTGCGGGCTTCTTAGGATCGGGCGAGACGTTACGCGGGTCGGAGACGAAGATAGGCGTTTCCGCGATCACATCCACTTCCACGTGACCGGAATACAATCGCTGCCCTTTCTGCCCTACCAGTTGATGATGCCAGACCGGTTTACGCCGCTCTGGAGGACGATTCCAGTCGATACGCGCAAAATCATAGGGATTCATACTTCTTACTCCGCCGGTTGCAGGCCCTGGAAACGGAACAAACCCACACGGCCTGTCTCTTTGTCGATATACTCACATACGGTCAATTGCACACGCCGCGCCCCTTTCAGAGCAGGATAACGCAGCAGGCGCGGTATACGCACTTCAGCATAATATCCCTCCTCCGGTTCTATACCCATGCTCTCAAGTCTCTCCTTGTTGAGATACTCACCGAAGAGATAGTAATGCTTCAGTAGCTTGGACCTGTCCAGTTTTTTTAGCTCTTTATCATCTTTTTCCAACCCTGGTATACTGCGCTCTTTCCCTAGATAGACTACTTTATAGCCTCCGTCGGCATCTTTCTCCCAACGCAGCTCGAAATCCTGGTCAAATACGCGGCCAGAGGTATAGTCTGCGATAACGTTGTCATCAATGACTTCATGTAGACGAGCGAAGCGCAGCAAGTCCTGCCGTTCTTGTGGATCGACAATCACTTGCTGTGGCAGGCGTTCCGCCAGAAAGTAGGCATCCCGCGGGAAATCACCCGCTTTAATCAGCGCCGCGACATCTCTGACCGGACCAGTACAGAGTATTTCCTCAGTCACTATCGTATCCCTCCTCCGTTGTACCGCCGCTAGCGACTTCTCGCGTGAGTAAATGGCGCGGCCAGATCTTCCGGCCAGGCCTGCATGCGTTTGACAAATTGATCGATGGCGGCGTTTCGCAGGCTGTTCAGCGCCTCGCCTGTGAAGCTGCGCATGACGCGAATACCGCGATCCGCGCGTTCAACACGGCGTGTAAGCTCCAGGTAATCATCTTTCCATGTTCCATAGCTGCCATCATTCAACCAGCGTCCCAGGCCCCATAACTCGTTGTCAGGTTCCTGGCTATCGCGTATAGCACTGGTGACAAATCCGCCTGGACGCCCATTGCTGCCTGTATCGCTGATCGTGGCTGTCACTTTGCCCAGTCCGCGTGAACGCCCTGAACCAATGCGGATCAGTTCGTCCTCCAAATCCTGCATGACGACAAATAGCATACCAAGCTGCCATATCTCAAAGTTGCGCAGGTGGATATCCGTCTCAAAAACCACCCCCGTACTGACCACCTCTAACTCAAACTTGGCCCCGTGACTGGCTCCACCGGTCAGGCGATCAATACCTACACCGTCGCGCTGCTCTTTGATTTCTTCCGAGTCCGAGGCAAGATAGGCGTCGCTAATAGCTATGCGCCCAATAAAGCCGGTCGAGCCATACAGACGACAGGCAGGACACGAGGCATCGTATACCAGGTCGGTTCTCTCTTCCAGCAATCTGCGATTCTCATCGCTTTTCCTGTTGTCACCATTTCCCTTACTAAATCGGTTAAACATGCCGCCGCAGGATTCGCGATAATCGCGTTGTAGCCGGGCAAGGTCGGCCTGCTTATCTTCATTGACCTCGAATGGATAACAAACCACGCGCGGTTTCAGACTACCAACCACCTTTTCGCTATGGCTGCGAAAGACGCCTTTGAGGGAACTCCCGGGGATAAACACCTCTTGTTTACCATTGCGCCAAGTCAGTACGGGCGTCATGTCCGGCCCGCTGATGCTCGCATGACCGGACTTCACCAGCAGCGGTCCTGTCGTCGTGATGCGTAGCGTGCAGAACGCCTCGTTCAACAATTTTTTCAACATAGCGCTTACTCCTCCACTACGTCAAAGACGCGATTAATATGCTTTTTAAGAAATGTCGCACCGTCCACTTTGCTTGAAAATGTGCGATCCACCAGGTAGTTACGCAGGTTTTCCCTGCGCTGTTCCTCGCTTATATCGTCTCCTACCAGTTCGAGTGCTGACACTTGCAACCCGTCAAGCTTACTGACGCCCAGGCCACGCGAGCGTTTGCCGCCGATCACCCCAAAGCCGTGCACAAACTCGCTCAAGCCCACGCATACCAGTTGCAAGTCTTTCGGCGTGGCATTCTCCAGCACGATCTCCAGGTGAAAGGATGCGCTGGCCGGAACCACTTCAAAATCGTACTTGAGGCGGTCTTTTGCCTTCTCGCTATCCCGGTCAATGGCTACGCCGTCGCGAATTTGAATGATGCCATTCCATTCTTCTTCCGCCATGTAAAGATCGTTGATATTCAGACGGGCGGCGGCGAACGGCGAACCAAACAGCAGGCAGGTATCGCACAGAGCTTTCAGCGTCTTTTGCTGTATTTTCTCGGTTTTGTCCGGCGCGCGGCGTCTCTGTTGCGCGATATCTTTTTGCCGCACCGTCGGACAGATGTATTTGCGCTGCTCATCCGTCAGCCCTTTCTGCTCTTCGTCGCTCAATTCAATCAACGCGCACGAAGAGAAATCGGGCAGGCCGGGCACGATCTTTTCAATCGTGCTGCGCAGCGCTCCCTTGAAGCTGGAACCGGGAATAAATGGCTTCTGGTCGGGTGTGAGCACTACCGGACTATCACTCTTGCTCAGCGTGACCCGGCCCCCGCCGATATGCAGAGCCGTTTGCATCACCAGTTGGCCTGTGAATATGTAACGATTGCGTAGTTCGTAGCGATTCCGTAATTCCCGGCGGTCAATTTGTCCGCTTGTAGCCATGTCTACCTCCTGTTCATTCTTTGTTGCCTGCGCTCATCTTCCATTTTCGCCGCTATCAGCCCATTCTCCGCCACCAGGTGCTGGATAAACTCGCGCGCCAGCCGCGCCATCAACGCATCCGCTTCTTGCCGCATTTCGCTGGCACTGGCTCCTGGCCGTTCCGTCAGCAGGTGAAATTCTTCTCTTAAGCTCTTCCTCATCATGGTCGACAAGACCTGTTCAAGTGCACTATAAAAGGTCTTGATATCGCTCTTTGACGGCGGCCAGTTGCGATCTCGCTGGTGTGTCACGAAGCGATAGAGTTCATCGTAGCGAAAAGACTCGGCGATGTTCAACAAACCCGTCACCTGACTAGTGGGTAGTGGGTTGCAATGCTCAACCCGCACCAGTCGCTGGATGAAAGATACCGCCTGGTCGTAGAGCAGCGTGTCGCTCAACAGGTCTATTTTTTCTAATTGAGCTGTGGAGAGCATAGCGCCTTATGCCTCCCTCTTTCTCGCTATCGATGCCGGGCTTGTCTGGTACTCGTATTCTGCCACCATCTGGTGAATAAACTGGCGTATCAGCATCAAATAGATACGCCTGCGCTTCTGTTTATCCTCGTCGCTGCTGTCGCCGATATCCAGGCGTTCGCAAATCGCTGCCAGTTTTTTCGTCATATCTTTTTCCAGGTACGTTTTAAGCCGCTCGCCAAAGCCAATCCTGGCATCACTATGCCCGGCAAAAGCCTGTCGCCAGTAGTGAAAACGCGCGCTTTGTTTCTTGATATAGTCAAAGATGTCAGAGCTTTTTAAGGCGCTGTCGGCGATATTCTCCAGTTCGGTCATCTGGGAACGATGCTGCGCTTTGAGCGCATCCGCCGCGTGATCTCCCAAGCCGACTGCGTCTTCATAGAAATTCTCTGCTTGATCGCTGACCTCGCGAATGATTTTCATTTCAAGATTCATTTCAATGTAACCTCCCGGTGGAACGGATCACTTATACACACACGCCCAAAGCCTTCGGCCTTGCGCTGACCTATCCCTTCTTCCTCCAATCTGAATAGCGCCTGCTTGAGCGGATCGATTTGCTTGCTTTCACCTTTGAACGCGAAGAGAAACACGGAACCCGTATCTATCGCGTACTCGTTGGTGCGTGGTGTTCCCCACATTTCGTTCCAGCCCATCACGCGCCTGACGCTTGCGACCTGGTAGATCAATTCAAAACTCCCCGCGCTATCTTCCGGCATTCCCAGCAGTCCGCACAACGCCTGCGCGTCTATGGAACCGCGATAGCACAGCATCTCATCGCGTAGGATCACAGGCGAATGCAGCGTCAGCGCGAAGTAAAATTGGCTGAGGTAAGACTCGATAGCCTCTTTGTATACGTCTAATGCCTGCTTGCGCAGCAGATCATCGAACTTTTGCAGGCGCGTTTCGAAGCTTTCCTGTTCAACCACCTGCGGCTCGACGCTGAGATGCACCTTGCCTGAGCCTCTAGTACGGCCCGTGCCGATACGCACCAGCCCGCTTTGTCCAATCTCTTTGATGAAATCAGCGAGAGACACAGCCAACTCCTCCGGCATCTTCAACATACCCCAGAAGCGTGTATGCTCATCGAATACCCTGCGATTATAGAGAATGCCCTCCTGTACCGTGCCGGTTTCGCGGTTGATGCCCGTGCGCGTCAACAGGCGCGTGCCGACCTCGGCTCTCGCCATACGCCTATCCACCGGCCTGCACCGGTAGAACCCCGTAAAGTGATCCATAGAGTTCTCACATACAGGACACTCTTTATGGTCTTCCAGCGGGTGCAACAACGTCTTAGCATCGATCGACAAACCGCTTTTATTTGCTCGCTTGCCGACCTCAAACACCGCCCAATCTAACAAACTATCGCGCACCCCGTGCCGTTCTTCTTCTCTCTCTTCATCCTCCAGATAGGGAAATCCAGCAAATCGCTTACAGGATTCGGCGGTCTTCGGCAGTGCATACACCGGGGCCGTACTCGCTTTCTGCATCTTCTGGCTATTGAAATTCGCGGGATAGAGATCAGGGTATTGCGCTTCTCCACTGAGAAACAATCGCTCAAACGCCCGAGCATTTTCCGGGTAGTAGGAGCGGTATGCTGCCGCCAGACTGCCCAACAGCGCCGTGCCTGAGATGTAGCCCGCGCTACCCGCTCCTCCCGCCGCGTGATCGGCGCGGATCACCAGCGGGGATTGAGCTTCAAGGTTGAGGGATAAATATTTCACGCGCTACTCCTCCTGCGCCCTATCATAACTTGCGAGTGCGTCGACTTGCCCTAACCAGGACTTCCAGGTATCTTCTGTGTACTTTACACCATTGATTTCGACCCATTTAATCGCGCACTCGCAATGTCCCTTGCCCGTCGATTTGTTGCCGCCAATCCGCTCGATCATACGCAGACCCGCCAGTAACAGCAGCAGCGAGTAGGTCAGTGTATAACTGGACTGTCCGGAACTGTCGATGCCGGGATCAATCGCAACACACTCTAACCAGCCCTGGATCGTGCCTCTAAACGGAATATCGCTATTGCCAAATTCGCTGCTATACAACGCGCCCCTCACGGGGGTGCGCGTAGGTCGATCCAAACGCACCTGAGTATAAATGCCTACCTGCAAATCTCGGTACTTACCCTTGCCTCCGCTCTCCCGACTATCGTATTCCTGCATCTCTTCTGCCGTTTGTTCAGCATCGTCGAAGAAGAGCCGTCCGGGCCTGTTCTGCGAGCCAAAGATGCGCGTCACCATGCTTGATTTGCCCTTTCCCAGTCCCCATAGCGCCGCCTCAGCATCGTGGGGACTTTGCGCGCGCCCTTCTTCTTGTTTATCCTGCCCGTAAAAACGCTCCAACTGCTCGCAGCGCTCGCGCAAAACGCCCTTAAGTGTCGAGCCTGGCACGTACAGATAACCTCCACTGTTACGCATGACGGTGCGGTCAATCAGCGCCTCGCGAATGCCGGTGCCGCAATGAAACGCCGTCGAAAAGGTCAGATCATATTCAATGCTGATACGATCAGTTTGCGCCTGCATCTTCTTCCTCCTCCTGCGCTACAAAGTCATAGAGTTCCACGAAGTCGAGCAAGGGCGTCTTATAGGCATCCGGGCCATCTGCGAACCAGGGGAAGATAGCACGCGGGAACATGGTTCCCGGCTTCTCTTCGTCGCTGTGTGGCTTCTGATAATGCCAGCCCATTTCGCGTACAAACTGCGTCACAAAATCACGCTGCCGGGACCGCCAGTTACGTAGTAACGCCATACCCTCGTACACAGAGGTGGTCAGGTTCATTTGCAGCACAGCCTCGCGCACCTGATGCAGTTTGGTGCGCCCCAGCCCCATTTTCTTCCCCTCACGAATCATATTAAGCAAGAAGTCCAGTTCCTCTACCGTGTAGGGGCGCAGCGTCGCATAAAATGCCACCTCGCTTTTGTGTCCACTCACTTTCACATGCCTGTCATACAGCGACTTGTAGACCTTCTTGAAATCGTGGCTGGTGCTGCCCGTGACGGTCATGAAATTGATGAAGGTATCACCATAGGCTGATGTAGTTGTATCCCTCCTCTTCGCTCCCTCCGTCTTGGCATGTTTCAATGCGCTTTCGGCCAGCTCTTGCAGTAAGCCAAAGGGATATTTGACAGGAGCAAGCACAACGCCAATAGAGAGGGTATGGCCCTGCTTTTTAGGGTCTTTCTCTCTGGTATATTTATGAAATGACGTTGCGATAGTGCGCGCCACTTCCACGGCCACAGCAGCAGAAGTCACCATCACGACATCATCGCCGCCCAGTAACAACAGATCAAATGGAAACAGATGTTCTTTCTCACTGCTTTCCTGGTTTACTCCCTCCCACACAGGCAGATGCTCTTTAATAGCATCACACACGGCTCTGTAGATCGAAGTATCGACTGCTTCCGCAAAATCGCGAATCTCTGGCAGAGTATTCAATTCCTCAATCTTGCGTCCCATGCCATTTCCATCAGCATAAATCAGGCCAATGTAGTCTTTGGCTTTCCCAAAGTTACGAAAATCGTTGAAGTCGCCAGGCCTCTGAGTGCCTTTGGGGATATGATAGCCAATGTTACCTAAAGTGTGAATAATTCCTAGCCACAATGGACTTTCAATGTGGCCCTGCTCCTTGACCGACTGGGTACCCACATAATAATCTATAGACTTCTTAACACCTATATCCTCCCAGCGTTTTTTCTGACAGCTTGTGCAGAAGATGGCATCTTGTTCACCAGGGTCATGTAGACCGACACCACCATCGCCCTCAGCATACTCGATACCGCAGGAAGAGCAGGGACGCATAAAAGGATGCGAGGGGAGAATTATGATATCTTCTGGGCAATTCTTTACTGCGCGCAATTGATAGCGCATCATTGCCAGTTCGTCTTTAATTTTTGCCTTGCCATCTGGCAATTCCTGTACAACGTAGGTAATCGTTGCGCTGCCAGCAGTCCGTTCCCTAAATGTTTGCTGGACTTGCTTACCAAATTCGTCTGCTTTATCTGTATCAACTTCAAATAGGCCAGCACCACCATTGGCAAAAATCAGTTGCGCATTTTGATCGACATCTTTAGCGATGTCCTGCATACCCGGGCGGTTCAAACGGTCCAGAATTGAACTGGCCCCACGAATTTCTTTGAGCTTATCAGTGGCAAACACATACTGTTTGATGTGGTCAGTGTCCAATGCTACAAGTGATTGCTTCCCCACGAAAAACGCACCTCCAGCTTCTTTGTATTAGTGTTTGAATATGGCTCAAGCATCAGCAGTATAATAGCATACTCCACCTGAATTGAACATCAGAAGTACTTACGAATTTTCTCAGAGGTACTTCTGATGTTATTGGCTCTCCCGCACTTCGATATTGCTGGAGAATTGTAAAACCGAACGTGATAGTGTGATTTTTAATTCGCCACCAATATGGCTTTACGGGGAGCCATTAAACTGGCGGGATCTTTCTCATTCTTCTTTAGAATGTTCAGGTAGAAAGTAATATCTCTTAGCAAAGAGTTAAAAATGTGTGAAATTCGAGGAATTTCTTAGTAATGTTCTTGACTTTTATAAGTATTCTGTTTTATGCTATCAAGTAGTGAGATTATCAACAAGGAACTTGTGCAGGTGGGTTTCATCGACATCCCCGCTTGTATCTTAAGAGAGGATAGCATATCAATGTGACGCTATAAATCTTTTTGCTCTTAGCTTCTCGGCTAGATGATGCTAGTTGTTAGACATTTAACTTGCGGGGTGTGGGGAAAACCTAGGTACATGCAGAAGGCCTTTTTGTCCTTAATAGGACAAAAAGAGCATGGATTGTTTTGTGCCACAGGTGGGATGTCTAACAATTAGCATCTTCATCTGTGGCTTACGGCGGTCACAGGCCGAGAAGACGTTCCAGCAATGGGCATCTTCATCTGTGACAAAGACGAGAGTTTCTTTTACGAATGAAGATCTGTTCCAGGATGGGACGGAAGGAGCTTATTGTGGAACATTGCAATCGCCCCTCTAAAGAGTTTGATGTTGAGGATGCAGTAGGCCAGCCTTCGGGGAAGGTAAGTGACGCTGGTATTGTTGATCTCAATCAATTCAGCTCAACCAACTTCTCTGTGAAGGAAGCTACTAGTTCTACTCAGAGAAAAGATGAGCAAGCACATACAGATAGTGCCATTCGTCTCATTGAGGCCAAAACACGTCTCTATATTGCCTGCATTGTGCTTGGGGCACTTATTCTGTTGATAGTTTGCGGTTTTGTTGTCTTTCTCCTTCGTGGCGATAGTAGCTTCTTATCCGTCATTCTGGGTCTGGTAGAGACATTAGTCGGAGGCATAATGGGCTATTTCTTTGCGAAGTGGGAGAAAAGATTGTGAATGAAGCAGGCATACATCTCGGACAGTAAACCTGTTCATAGTTCTTCTCTGTTCTCTGTGAGTACTAGTCAGGAAGAGGTGATAACCATATGGACACAAAAAATAAAGAGAGACTACAGTTTGATTTTACACCTGAATCCTTGGAAAGACTAGATCGCATGAAAGAGCAAGCACAGGCTTCGACACGAGCTGAAGTGGTACGAAATGCTCTGAAGTTGTATGAGTGGTTTCTGAATGATGTCGAACCTGACAGCACTATTAAAGTCTTTGACAAAGATAATGAGCTAATTTCGTGGTTCAAAGCGAGACTTCTGAGGTAGTAGAAGATAGTTGTCAGCGCCGGTTTTGTTTTGCGCTGGCATAGGTGTATCGTGCCATTGAAACGAAAAAATGACCATGTTTTTCTCTTCTCAGAAAGCATTCGTCCCAAGCTCATGTCGGCGCAGCATTACGCCAGCGTTAATATAGTGCATTAACTATCAAGACACCTCCTCCACAAAAAGGACCAGCCAGAGTGATTACCCTGGTTGGTTCTTTTTTTAACGAGCATACAAACCCTAACGGGATGAGCAATCTTTGTGCTCGTAGCTAACCGGATAGATGTGCTTCTTTCAATTCCAATGGAAGGGTACATCTCTATCTCATTAAGAAGTATAACACAAAAAATTAGATGTGTAAATTTTTTTTGCCTCAGTGAAACACGACATCACTTACAAAGAGTGGCAGTCCCAATGGCAGGAAAACTCGTTCGTTTTTGTCTACTGGATACATCTTTTCCCTCTCATCAGGACGCTCTCTTCGCGGCGAGAGCTTTATTTTTTGCCAATCTCATAGCCACTCTATGTAAATGATATCGGCCCTCAGCCACTCTGAGTAGAAAATCGCTGATGACTCTTAACGATGCGTCTTAAACCAGCCGCGTCCTCCCCATCCCCATCGTCGTCTTATACCCCACGCCGCTATAAAACGCCAGTTGTCCCAGCAGCAGCACCTGCTGTCTTACCGCCAGCGGAGCCTTCTCTGTCACTGGATCATCTGGTCCGCGCAAGAGGTACTTGCATGTACCAATAAACCCCTGTTGCCAGTGGGTAGTGAATTTCACGGTATGCGGTTTGAAGTCATAGTCGTCGATGATCACACCCTCTTCCAAGGTGTATTGCTCGATTACGTCTCGCTGCACGAGATTTGCCAGTTCGGGCGGGGCCAGTTCGTTCCAGCGTTTCGTCAGGTAGGGAAACAGGTAGTGGGGGAGCGGAAGAAGTGCGCTGTAGTTGCCATATTCTCGATTTTTGGCGTTGCCTCGGTTAAAACTCGTCAGTGATGAAAATTCGAGTTTCATGGTTACAGCTTTTCCCAGCTTTCTAGCTTGCACGGCTTTTACCATATCGGCAAACGAGGTAAAGCCTGTCCAGCCGTTCGGGGCATCGTTTTCAAGCACGACTTCTTCGAGCAATAACGATTGTTTGCCGAGGCGCATAAAGGGCGGTTTGCTTCTTCCACTATTGACCTGCTTAAAATCTCTCAGCGCATTATAAAAGAGTGGGAAGAGTTCCCCAAGCAGCAAGGTGATACGAATCGTATAGGTTTTTTCGGGTGAGAGCGGCCAGTGGACGTTACGGCGTTCTACTTTGAGCATTTTTTCCGGGTGAAGTGGAAATTGCAGACTTGAACAGGTGAAAAGGCGGCGTTTGTTCCCCTCGTGGAGCCAGATCGCTACATCTGGCGCGGCTGAGCCTAGCCAATCTAGCCAGGCAGCATGTACCAGCTCTCCTGAAAAAGGCATCAGCGTTCCCTCTTGAACTGGACGTAGTTTCAAAAGGAAAGCGTAGAGTTTGGAAGGAGTTGTGGATGCCAGCGGGATATCCATAAAGTAAGTTCCGCCCTTTCAACAAGATGTTCTTAGAAATCTGATAAAAGATGACCAGGAGGTAGATGAGATGGGAGACGAGGCAGCCAGACAAGTAGGGATGCCTATCAGAGATGCTCATCCACCACCATCACCAATCCGCTCAACAAAACATATGCACCTCGCTATTGTATCCTACATTGCTACAATATTCTGCAACTCCCGATATAATGGCTAGTACAATCACATCGGAGCTTCAGGTAGCCACAATGGAATGTACTGGCCTATCCTGTATCCCTCTGCAAGTGAGACTACAACAATTGCACCTTCTCTGCGCGGCTCATAGCAGGCGATCCAGGGTATACCAATCCCATCATACAAGCGTACAAGTGCCGTCACCAGCCACAAGGGCAACCTGCCGTTGATAATCAGTCCATGACTCACGGGGACTGGTGGAAATGGCAAGTTGCTCACCTGCTCATAATCAAGGTGATCATTGCGAGGATGAGCTGAAAGCACGGTAAAGTCCTCACGCTCATCAGTATCTATTTTGATTTCAGGAACTTTCATCGAGCCGATTTGTAGGGGAGGTGGCACCACCCATCCAAGACGCGAATCGAATTGATAAAAAGGCTCCGTACCTGTCAGCTGTACCATTGTGCCATAAAGCCAGCACGTACCCCGGCCATAGACCGCAAGAGCTGTATTGCGCGGCAAGGTAGCGATAAAATCCTGAAGCATGGTAGGAGTCCACCATCGCTTTTCGGGATCACGAGTTTCAACATAGGCATCCAGGTCTACCACCTGTGCAGGTGCTGCATCCAGATGTCCCTTGCGCAACTCTTCAGCAGAATATGAAGTAAAAAGGGAGGCAATGCGCCCAACCAGCAAATCAAAGAGCTGCCCCTGCGCGATAGTATTGCGCTCCAGTCTGCTCAAGGTTCCGCAGATGATAGGTGTTTCCGCCTCAATTGTAGAGGCGCCTTCTAGCTCGGAATAAAGTTCCGCCAGTGGCAATAAACCTTGCCCAATAACCAGGTTGCGCCAGAAATTCGCTGTTGATTCATTCTCTCGGTGCAGCAATAACACTGAATGCGTGCAATGCTGGAGAATGTCTGTTTGCCATTCTTTGGGACGTCCACCTATATCCACTAGCAAGGGAAAATGGCGATGTTCCAATGACGTGCAAATATGCTGTACCACCTCTGGCGTCCATTTCCCCTTGATCCGAATACGACTCACACTCTTCTGGTCAATTTCCTGCGACCAGTCGCCTTCGCCATCGGGACAGGCACGTATAACAAAATGCTCGACACGCCGCTTGCGCAAGGCCTGTGTTAAACTATAGGTCAGAACTGATTTACCTGCATGAGGGGGGCCACCGCATTTACACTCGACCTGCTCCTCCAGAGGTTTCCCATCAGCGAGGTCATCGTCATTCACCCTCACGCGACCCAGGAACGTTTACAACACTCATTACGTTGCCTCAACGCCGAGTTTGTAGGTGATTGCTACCGTATCAATGGCCGCACCATCCACTTGCGCTCACACGTTCTACAACTCGATGAAACGCCCCTGGATGATATTACCGATGATATCAGCGCAAATGGTGCGCTAGATACTATTCATCAGCTTATTCGAGAGCTAAAGCGGCAACCGCGCTGCATTCACCTTTCGGTCACGGGTGGCAGGCGTCTGATGGCATTGACTGCCATTTCAGCCGCGCAACTCAACTTTAAGCATAACATTGACCATATCTGGCACCTCTATAGTCCTGAAGAAGTCATACAGCGCGCCAGAGATGGGCGAATAATGCATATCCTTCCCGAAGACGGGGGTGAATCTGATCGAGATCCCTTTCGTTCCCTGAAGTACCTATTTCTTTACTACTTCTCAGACTGACGAACCCGGTGCGAAAGCCATGCTCGGTTCTCAAATTGCAGAGGCAGAGGAGTACAAGCGCTGCCGACAAGTTGAGCAAGCCCTCACCAAAGGGCAGTTAAAGGTACTGCGTGCCTTTGCTGAAGGCAAAACACCAAAGGAAGTGGCCGGGTCACTAGTCATCAGTCCCAGCACCGTCAGCACACATCTTACCAGTATCTTTCACCAGTATCGTATCGCCTGGAATCTGCCTGAGAGCTACTCGCTCGATTACCACTTCCTGCGTGAGAAGTTTGCCCGGTACTTCCATCAAGATGAATAGAGTATACCTGCTTGAAGAGATTACTACATCAGAACCCTTTCTGATTTTTTTCAGAAGTATCTCTGATACTTCTTGCCCGATTTGATGGTATATTGTCACTATCTTATTTCAGTTCGGGGGTTTTACATATGTTCATTCTCAATTTCACTCACCCACTCACCGACGAGCAGCGAAAACAGATCGAATCATTAGCTAATAGAGCTATCGAGGATATACGTACTATCTTCGTACAGATCAACCAGGAAGAACCGCTTGAACCACAGATTACCGCTATTGTAGATGCAGTTGGCTTCACCTCAGAGGAATGGCAGACACGCCCGCTTCTTATTAACCCACCAGGATATGCTCCGGCGGCCTTTGTTTTGCTGGCGGAATTACACGGGCGCATCGGTCATTTTCCATCGCTAATACGTTTGCGTCCAAAACCCGGACCAGTCACCACCTATGAAGTCGCTGAATTACTCAATTTGCAAAACATTCGCGAGCAGGCTCGCCGTCGTCGTTCACATGACTCACAATAGCGTGCAAGCAAAGAATGCACGAAGGGATACCAGTTATGACATTAATGGTCGCGCTTATTGGAGAACAACCTTTACCAAACCTGCTGCCAGTACGGCACTACCACCCCGATAACGTATTGTTGATCTACACAGAAAGAACCAGGCAGGTTTATAACCGCTTGAAAGCAACGCTGCAACAGGAAACCAGCGTTTACGGGCTGGCAACCGACGCATATGATATCGTTGCAATAGTAGAAGCTCTCGACGCAGAGCTTAATAAGCAACCAGAACTGGCATCCCATGTAATGGAGTTTAATCTTACCGGTGGAACAAAGGCCATGGCGCTGGCTGCCTATCAAGTTGCGCAGCAGCGTAATATGCCGGTGTTCTACCTGCAGAGCGAAGGGAAATACAATCGCATTTACCACTATGTCTGGGATCACCAGCAACTATATGCATCCTCTAACGAATTATTACCAGAGTGCGTAAAGCTGCAGGATTTGTTTAATGTTCATTTTGGCCCGGGAGAATGGTCGGAAGCAGGAGCAAGTCAGAGTGATGGCGGCCCTTTTGAAACAGCCCTTGCTGAAATATTAAGCGATCATGGATATGAAGTAATGACCGGCGTCAGAGCATTACAAGGAAATGTAGACATAGATGTCGCGGTACGTTTTGAAAATCGCTTTGGCATCATCGAAGCAAAAGTAGGGAATAAGGGGAAATCGCTCGACGGCATTAAACAGCTGAGTAATGCCGTTCGTCATATTGGTACCTATACCCAGACATTTTTCGCTATCACAGTTCCACCAGAGCCAGCCCATGAAGCTACCAGGATCGCATCTCGTATCAAAGTCGTTTCACTAACGAGTTATAATCGCGACCTGCACACGCTATCATCAGATGATGTAAAGCAACTCGTTTCTATCGTTGATGAGTCGCTAAAATAGCATTACTCGAAATGCATCCGAGGGCAAGGCTCTCCCTGGCCTAAATGGGCCAGTTATCTATTTGATTGCTTTAACCCATTGAAGGTGATCATTTAGATTATCAATAGAAAGGTGTCTTAAAGCAAATTGATTAATATACGCTTTGTGCGAGTGGTTTAGACGGCAAGATCAGCTAATTGGAGGGCTGGTCGGCCCAACAAGGAGTTGATCATCATGCCGACACTATGAGCCGTGATCTTGGCGGCAATGCGCGTCATCAGGCCCCAGGTGC
>WNGK01004519.1_pt1 | contig 26341 bp, 25 predicted proteins | sample 5400601 | NCBI WGS metagenome assembly WNGK01 (sample SAMN13153376, study PRJNA577476) | soil metagenome | isolation source: 60 cm soil or saprolite under Garry oak tree replicate 1 | place: USA:California | collected 2016-06-15
GCAGAGGCGCTGGTCGCCATTCTGCCGAAGGCAGCGGAGCGGCAGCGGGCACTGGAGCGGGCATTCGGAAAAACTGCTTGATTTTGGGAATTAGCTCTTCGCGTAGCCGGTCAATGGAGCGATCAATCGAGCCTTCGTTGGAAGCCTTGGTAACATAGTCATCCGCGCCAAGGGCCAATGCCTCCAGGGTAACTGCGGCACCGCGCTCGGTGAGAGTACTGAACATGATGACGCGCAGGTCAGGATAATTGCGCCGCAAGTGCCGCAGCGTCTCGATGCCGTTCATCTCCGGCATTTCGATATCAAGCGTGAGTACGTCGGGATCGAGATGCGGGATTCGCTGCAATGCGATGACCCCGTTCGAAGCCGCTCCCACGACCTCGATCTCCGTGTCCTGTTCGAGAGCGTTCGTGACCAGTCGACGAATGACGACGGAGTCGTCCACAACCAGCACACGTATTCGTTCTCCCGGCAGAAAGGATCTCCTGCGCATCGCGGCCATGTTTTTCCCCTTAAATAAAGATAGATCCCGGCGAGTTCAAGTTTTCCAACAAAAATATCCTTGGTAAACGGCTTCATCACGTATTCGTTGGCTCCCGCATCCAGCGCTTCGGCAATGTGTTCCAGCTCGGTCTCGACGGCGACCATGGAACGGAATTCCGGAGCCTCAAGGAGCCTCTTGAGAAGTTCGATGCCATCCATCTCGGGCATATTCCAATCCGCAAGACTGAGAGAGATGGGAGCCTATTCGTTCGCGAGCGCGGCCAGTGCCCCTCTTCCATTGCGGCTTCGCGCATCTCGAACCCGAGCTCTCCCAGAGTTTTGCGGAGGAGCATGCGCATGGGACTCGAGTCGTCGACTACCAGTGCTGTCGCCATCATCCTTCCTCATTGCTTGGGCAAGTGGAGCCGCGGCTGGAGCGGGACCGCTCCAGCCCGCGTTTCACTGCGCCCGTGATCAGAACGTGAACTTGGCAACGACCTTTTGAAGCTCGGCCGCCATGTGGCTCATCTCCTGACAGGCCCTCTGCGTATCGTTCGCGCCCTGCGTCGTGTCCTTCGCGGCGAGAGCGACGCCGCTGATGTTCTTTGCGATGTCACCCACCCCCTTGGCTGCTTCGGCCACGCTGTGGCCGATTTCGTTGGTTGTCGCGGTCTGCTCTTCAACCGCGGAGGCGATGCTGTTGGAGATGTCATTAATCTGGTTGATAATGGTGCCGATCTCCTCGATTGCATTGACGGCGCCCTTGGTGTCGCCCTGGATGGCCTCGATCTTTTGGCCGATCTCTTCGGTCGCCTTGGCCGTCTGCTTGGCTAGTTCCTTTACTTCGTTTGCCACGACGGCGAAGCCTTTGCCTGCCTCGCCGGCTCGTGCCGCTTCAATCGTCGCGTTGAGAGCCAGCAGGTTGGTCTGTTGCGCGATCGATGTGATGACCTTGATCACGTTGCCGATCTCCTGGCTGGACTCGCCGAGCTTTCTCACCGTCTCGTTGGTCGAGTGCGCTACACTGACGGCGTTCTTCGCCACCCGCGCCGACTCGTTGGTGTTCTTTGATATCTCGCGAATGGAAGACTGCATCTCTTCAGCCGCCGAAGCCACGGTGCCGACATTTGCCGAGACCTGTTCGCTGGCTGCCGATACAGCGTTGGCCTGTATGGCCGTCTCCTCAGCGTTCCCCGCCATCTGCTGACTCACGGCCGCCATCTCCTCCGATGAGGAGGCGAGAGCCATGGCGCTTTGAGCCGTTGCCTTCAGCGGCTCAACCACGGTCTCCAGGGTTTTATTGATCCCTTCAATGATCTTGCGATAGTCGCCACGGTGCCGCGAGGCGTCGGCGCGAGCGCCAAGGTTGCCTTCGGCGGCCGCCTTGGCCAGAGTATCGGTATCGGAAATCAGCGCTTCGATGTTGGTCTTGAGCAGAACCAACCACTCGTGAATCTGGTCCTGTTCCGAGGACTTCGCCATTGCGGCTGACATATCCCCGTTCGCGACCTTAGTAACGTACGCAATCAGCGCCGTCAGCCACGCGTGCACACCATTGATTGAATCCTTCATCCTGGCGTGGTCGCCCGTGCAGGCGATCTCCATTTTCTCGCGCAGGTTTCCGCTGCGGATCAGCGAGAGCACCCGGTTGCCTTCGCCGACCGGCAGCAGGATCGCGTCCAGCGCAGCATTCATGCCCTCAATCACCTTGCGATAGTCGCCCTGATGCTTGGCGGCATCAGCGCGCGCGTCAAGCCTTCCGGCTACGGCGGCCGTCGCGAGCGCGGTGCCATCTGCTGTCAGCGCTCGAATGGCTCTGATCACTTCTGCCAAACTATCGTTGATCTTTCCGAACTGATCCCTGACTTCGCGCGTAAAGTCGTCGGCCTCCGCAAGCTTCATGTCCACATCCAGATTGCCGTTTGCAATCTGAACGAGATTGGAAGCCATCCGGACTACCTCACCATTCGTGTAGTCCTTTGCCCGCACAATCGCGGTCAGGTCAGTCACCGTTTCGACAAAACCGATGTGCTCGCCCCTAAGATTGGTCAGCTTTGACGACGACTGCTTGCACTTCTGTCCATTCCAATCGAAGTACGTTTCGCCCACACCTTTGCTGAGCTGGACCAAGCCGCAACCGTCGGTCTTGCAGATGTTCGCGCGGGCTGAGGAACAGGGCATACCAGGCGCGTCATCTCGATTACGGATAATGTTGTTCTTGACCATAAGAGCCTCGAAGGCTCGATTCAGGAATACCCATTTCATGTCCTTGTCAATGACATGGATCGGGAACGGCACGGCATCGATGATGGACTGATACCAATTGAGCTTGTCCACAACGATATCGAGTGTGGTGTTCACGCCGCTGACAACCTCATGGAAGTAGCCCTGGTGCCGGCTCGCGTCAGCGCGCATCGCAAATTTACCTTCGACTACTGCCTGGGTCAGCATGGCAGTATCCTCCAACATCGCACGCAATGCTTGCTTCTGCGGAGTGATGTCGATGGCGTATTTCACCACCTTGAAGGGCTTACCGTTGAGATCGAGGATCGGATTGTAGGAAGCCTGAATCCAGACTTCTCGTCCGCCCTTGCCAATGCGTTTGTATTCCGAGGCCTGGTACTCGCCACGGTTCAGTCTTGCCCAGAATCCCTTGTACTCCGCGCTCTGCCTGAACCCCTCGTCCACAAACATGCTGTGATTCCGGCCCTTGATCTCATCCAACGAGTAGCCGAGCGCATTCAAAAAGTTGTGGTTGGCATCGAGAATCGTGCCGTCCATGCCGAATGCGATCACTGCCTGCGACTTGCGAATCGCGGCGACCTGTCCCGCATAGTCGGCAAACTGCTCGCGGTCAATTCTTCCCGCCACCGGTTGGGAGCTCTTCTGTCCCGCAGCGCGAGGATCTTGACGCACAGGTCTTGTCGGCGACCCACCAGACACCAGCTCATCCAACACGGCGGCGCCGGCGGACAAACCGCGGCTGGGGACGATTCCCCGTTCGTAGCTTCCTTGCTTCTTCATCGCCTTATCTCTCTCCTCTGACACTTCGCTGCGATCGGCGCCCCGGATTAGCTCCACAAAACCTGATACCCGTGGACGACCCGTGAGCAGCCGCCATTTGTTCGCAGAACGCTGCACACAAGCTGCTCTCTCCATCCTGCGGAACGGCTCTTCCTCCGGAATTGCACCCTCCTAGGTTGAGCGAGCTAAGAAGCCTATCGGCTTCGGAACCGGAACTCTTCAGATTCGCGCGCTTTCATTGGCGGGGCGGGACGATTCGAGGATCATTGGGAAATGGAAGTGCTCATTAGGTTCGATAACGGCTCGGATTCCGCTTTTGGGAAGCGGGCATTTCTTCCGAGCAAACGAACGGAACATTACGCATGGGTACGGCGCGGCGGTCCCCGCGCCCCGCGAACCAGCACTCCACGGGCTCACGATAAGTAGCCTTGGTTTTTACTGGGCCATAAACTTGAGCGTGTATGCGGCAGCCGGATCAACTGGAGAATGCAGAATTCCGAGCGTCTTCAACTGACTATAAGTCGCTTGCCACCGGTCAGCGGTCATGCGGCCGATTTGAGTGCCTTCAGCACTGCTTCCGGCAACGAATGCCCCCCCCTTCAACGACGCAGCCGTGTATGCCTCCTGCGCCGGATTGAGTGCCGGGTTGACTGTCAGCAAATAAGCATTCGTGGGAGCGGGATTCCTCAAATACTCCTGCCATCCGCGAATGCTTGCCCGAACGAACTTGGCCACCAGGTCAGGATGCTGGGCGGCAAACTCACGCGTGGTGAACTGAACCCGGTATGGGTCATATCCTGACGTGCTGATCAGGAGAGTACGCACGTCGGCTCCCGCCTGCTTGGCGAAGAAGGGTTCGCTAGTAATGAATATCTGTTGAATGTAATTCTGATCGGCAAGGAAGTTCGCAATTGAAAGGGTCGATGGAATCTGTCGGACCTGGTGCAATTCATAGCGGCTGATGACGTACTTCAACCAGGTGGCGCCAGTCTGGGCGGCGATCGTGCGGCCTTCCAGGTCTTTGAAATCCCTGACCGTTGAACCCTGGTGGACCATGATTGCTTGGGGGTCATGTTGCATGGTGGCGGAAACCGCAAACAGCGGAAGTCCGTTGGAGTTCCATTCAAGCACCTGATCGCTCGATCCCAGACCGAACTCCGCTTTACCGGTGGCCACCTGTTGCGCCACACTCCCGTATTGCGGGAGGGGAAGCATGGTGACGTCTAGACCTTCGGCCTTGTAGAGGCCAAGTTGTTGCGCCGTAAAAAATCCTCCCTGCTCGGGCTGCGGGTACCAATCCAATTGCAGGCGCACGGGGGTCGGGCCATTCGTTGGGCTGGCGTCATGGGGCCGACAGCCGGAAATCAGCAGGAAAGACGACACCACCAACCACAATGCATAACGGAGCACGACTCTTCCGAAGCGCAACTTTGACCTCTCGAGGACAAATCCTTGAGAAAACCGTATCACGCAACCGCAATCGACTAGGCCGGGCATGAACTGCCAGGGACGATTCTTTATCTCGTCTTGACTTCCGGCATGCTAGCTTCAGGCATGGGTTCCGATCTGACCGGGGGCCGACCGACGACTCACGCGCGCCGACGGCCTCATTCGCTTGCGCTCGACCAGGAGCGCATGGCGTCGCTGGCTGCGTTCACTGTGAGATCCATGCGCACCGACAACCCGCGCCCGTTTGGCGCATCGATTTTTCACACCAAGTCCGGAATACCGCTGGCGCGTGCTCTCAACGCTGTTCGAAAGCGATGCGACCCCAGCGCACACGCTGAGGTACAGGCAATCCGGATCGGAACGCGCCGCCTCAATCAGATTTCCCTCGCCGGGTACACTCTTTACACAACCTGCGAACCATGCCCGATGTGCATGAGCACCGCGCTGTGGGCTGGCTTGGACCGCGTGGTTTACGGTGCAACGATTGCCGACGCCAACCGCCACTGCAATCAAATTCAGATTCCCGCGACGGAAGTAGCGGCGCGCAGCGATATGAAGTGCGTGGTCGAGGGGCCAATCTTGCGCGACGAATGCTACGCCTTGTTCACTCACCCGCGCATGCTGCGCGCCTTCAAACTGTGGTCCACACGCAAACGCAAGTAACGCGATGCTTGCTCCCTTGAGGTATTCCCCTTTGGCTGCCGGAATAGCTTCAGATTTAGCGCAACTCGTGTCGGATCCGGCCCGTGTCCTGACGGCGCCGCAGGTCCTCGATCGCCTGTCTCACGATTTCTACTGGTACTCTCCCATCCTTCGCCCGCAACTCGCCTCAAAGGTCGCCGACATCGCGGTGCAGCCGCGCGACACGGATGAGTTGATGGCCATCGTACGCTATGCCGGCAAGCACGAGCTACCCCTCACCGTGAGGGGGGCAGGCACGGGCAACTACGGGCAGTGTGTTCCCCTCGAAGGCGGAATTCTCCTCGAGCTGTCGCTGCTCGACGAACTCGAAGAAATCACGCCCGACGGAGTTGCCGTATGCCAGCCCGGACTTCGCCTCGGCGCTCTCGAGACGGCGGCCCGCACACAGGGATGGGAACTGCGCATGTACCCCTCAACACTGGTGAAGGCGTCCGTCGGCGGATTCCTGGCCGGCGGCTCGGGCGGAATCGGTTCCGTAGCGCACGGGGGCCTGCGCGACTTCGATACGGTGCGTGGCTTTGAAGTCGTTACCATGGAAGACGAACCCCGTGTGGTGATGCATCAGGGAGATGAAGTGCATGAGATTCTGCACGCCTGGGGCACCAACGGAATCCTTACTCGTATTTGGTTTGCACTCGCTCCCGCGGTCGAGTGGACACAGTTCACCGCGGCATTCGACACCTATGATCAGGCCTTCACGTTTGCGGAATCCATCGCCCGGGACACGTCGTGGAGCAAGCGGCTCGTCACTGTATTCGAGTGGCCGATTCCATCCTTCTTCACACCGGTGAAACAGGTCGTGCGCGAAGGAAAGGCAATTGTTTTGCTGATGATTGCCACGAGCCAGTTGGAGCAGTTGCGTGGCGCGCTCGCGACAGCCGATGGTGAAGAGACCTTCTCCAGGGCCTACGACGGTCCCCGTACCCAGCCTCTGCTGAGCGATTACACGTGGAACCACACCACCCTATGGGCCATGAAGGCCGACCCCGCGTACACCTACTTGCAATGCGGTTTTTCACCCACCGAATGCAGGCAACAATTCCGCCTGCTGCGCGAGCGTTATGGCTCTGAGATTCTCTTCCACATCGAATTCATGAAGAACGGAATGAGCGAAGTAGTGCCGGGCGCAATTCCCGTCGTGCGCTTTTCGACAGAGGAGCGACTAAACGATATGATCGCGTACTGCAGGTCCATTGGGATATTTGTGGCAAATCCTCACGTCAACTATCTCGAAGATGGCGGGCGGTTCCGCGCCGACAACATTCAACTTCGCGCGAAGCAACGATACGACCCCCGGGGTTTGCTCAATCCGGGTAAGATGATCAGCTTCCAAAAGGAGCCCGTGGCGCGGTGAAGACCTGGATTCCCGATGCACGCAATTTTGCCTACCTGACCTGGAAGCAGGTCGACCAACTCCCTCGAGCTACGAATCTCCTCGTCCTGCCGACGGCGGCCATCGAACAACACGGACATCATCTGCCGTTGGCCACTGACACACTCATTAACAATCTGCTGCTTGGCAAAGCGCTCGAACAAATTGACTCGGAACTGCCAATTTACGCCCTGCCTCCCGTTTGCTACGGAAAGAGCAATGAGCACATCGGCTTTCCGGGAACTCTCTCAGTGAGCGCGCAGACGTTTCTCTCAGTGGTGCGCGATCTGGGCGCAAGCATCGCAGCCGGCAGATTCACGAAGCTCGTCCTTTACAACACACACGGCGGCAACACCTCGCTAGTGGATATCAGCGCGCGCGATCTGCGTGCGGAGTTCGGACTGCGCACATTTACCTTGTTTGGCTCGGCGGGAGCATCTTTTCAGGATGTCAGCCCGCAGGAACGCACCTACGGCTTTCATGCCGGAGAAATTGAGACCGCTTTCCTTATGCACGGAACCCCTGAATTGGTTCATACCAGCGAATTCACCTCCAATTACATCGCGCGTCTCGATGAGCCCGACCTCCTGAAGCCGGAAGGCTCCTCTGCGAACTTTGCATGGCTCACCAAGGACATCGCACCGAGCGGTGTTCTCGGCGATCCGACCGGGGCAACGGCAGAAAAAGGGGCGCGATGGGTCGCCGAAGCAGCCGCCCGCGTCGCAGATGCCCTTTTGGCGATGTACCACTTCGAGCCGCGGCACGGAGCGTAAGCCATGGCGCTCGTCGACTGCGGAAACGGAGTGCGCCTGGAGCGCGCATTGAAGTGCCGCCTGAACGATGGCACGATCCTTGTCTCCGACCACTACTATCCCGCCGGCCCCGGTCCGTGGCCCACCCTCTTCATGCGCCAGCCATACGGCCGCGACATCGCATCCACAGTCGTGTACGCGCACCCGGTCTGGTTTGCACGCCATGGTTACCACGTCGCGATCCAGGACGTGCGCGGCCGCGGCGATTCGACCGGTGACTTCTATCCCTTTCGACATGAAGCTCTCGACGGCGCCGAATCAATCGCCTGGCTGCGCACCCACCCGGCCTGCAACGGCCGCCTCGGCATGTACGGATTCTCCTATCAGGGTGCAACGCAGTTACTTGCCGCAGGGGAGCAACCCGAAGGCCTCGAGTGTATCGCCCCGCACATGACGGCAGCGGATTTGTACAGCGGATGGTTTTACCACCATGGCGCGTTGCGGTTGAATTCGACTCTTAGTTGGGGAATCCAGATGCTGCGGGAAGACGCGCGTAGAAAGGGCTTGCGCAATGCCAGCAGCAAACTCGAGGAGGCATGGAGAGCCGTCCGCATGCAAGCCCTCTATGCCCCATATGACGCCCATCCCGCTTTGGTCGACCCCGAACTCCCAACCTACGTTCAAGACTGGTTCTCCCATCGCCACCCGGGCACGTATTGGAGTGAGCAAGATATCAGCGCTCACTATGATCGAATCGGCATCCCTGCTCTGCACATTGCCGGTTGGTTTGACACTTATCTCGAAGGAGCGATCGCAGGCTACTTGGCATTGCGGAATCACGCCGGGAGTGAGTTCGCACGCGACAATCAATATTTGATTGCCGGGCCATGGGTGCATATCCCCTGGGGGGATGGTGTGGGCGACGCTGTCTTGGGAGAAGCGGCGAACCTGGACACGAATTGTGTGCTGCTGCGGTGGTTCGATCACTGGCTGAAAGACACTGGCGCGTTCGCGGAGGAACCGCGGGTCCGCTACTTCGCGCTAGGGCCGAATGAATGGCGTCAATGCGACGAATGGCAAACGGACCTCGAGTGCACACTCTATCTCCACAGTGAGGCCAATGCAAATTCGCGCAAGGGCGATGGCAAACTGTCATGTGCGCCGCCGGATTCCGAACAGCCGCGCGACGTGTTCGTGTACGACCCGGAGGTTCCGGTCTTTGCGCCCGGGGGCATTCAAGCGCTGAGCGGCCCGTTCGATCAGGCCGCCATGGAACTGGGAAACAACTTGCTCGTCTACACCTCAGAGGTGGCAGTTCGGGAGATGGAAGTCGTTGGGCACCCCCGAATGAAAATCCACGCGGCCACGTCGGCTCCTCACGCCGATTTCACCGCCAAGTTAGTTCGCGTACTTCCCGGTGGTCGTGCAGAATTTCTATGCATCGGCATCGCACGGAGTTCATGGCTGTTTCGCGACTCGCGTTACACGGCAGACGCGGTTCACGAATGGGAATTCACGCTGGAGCCGATCGCATTCGTGCTTAGTCCCGGCGAACGGTTACGGCTTGAGGTCGCCAGTTCCGCATTCCCTCTGTACGATCGCAATCCATCCAGCTCAGTCCCTCCGCAGTTAGCCGACCAAAGGAGTTGGTCTCGTTCCACGCAGCAAGTTCTCCATACTCCGCGGCACCTGTCCGTCCTCCTGTTGCCAATCAAGGGAGAAGCGGCATGGTAGGTGTCCCCGAGATCGCGCTGCATGGCGTGAGCAAGCGATACAACACAGGAGCTGTTGCCCTGGAGGGGATCTCGTTTGTCGTGGAACGAGGTGAATTCGTTACGCTTCTCGGGCCGTCAGGCTGCGGGAAATCCACCCTCCTTCGACTCGTGGCGGGGTTGAGTGTTGCTACCGATGGAACGGTCCGCGTGAATGGAATGACTCCCGAGAATGCCCGCGATCTAATGAGCTTCATCTTTCAGGATCCCACGCTCATGCCGTGGAGGACCGTCGAGGAAAATGTAGGCCTGAGCCTGGAACTGGAGCACGCGGCGCGCCCGCTCCGCAGCGAACGCGTGGCACGCATGCTCAGCCTCGTCGGGCTGACACACGTGGCGCACAGTTATCCACGTCAGCTCTCCGGAGGTATGAAGATGCGCGCTTCGATCGCGCGCGCCCTCGCGAGCCGGCCCCGCATTCTGCTTCTGGATGAGCCCTTTGCCGCCCTGGATGAGATGACGCGCGATCGCATGAACGAGGAGCTTCTCCGCTTGTATGACGAACAGAAGTGGACCGTTCTCTTCGTAACGCATTCGGTGGCAGAGGCCGTGTTTCTCTCCTCACGAATTGTGATCCTCAGCCCGCACCCCGGGCGCATTGCGCACAACGTCTCGGTAGAACTGCCTTGGCCACGAAGCGCCGATTTGCGAGACTCTGCTGGATTCGAGCAGGCAGTGAATCACATCTCGCGCCTTCTCCGCGGAGTGCAGCACGCATGAAAAAGCGGATCTGGGTGACGCTTAACAGCGCGGCGGTCCTGTTATGCCTTTTGGGCGCGTGGCAAGCAGTCGTGAGCCTGAATCATTTGCCGGCATACTTGCTCCCCGGACCCCGCCTTGTTGCCTCAGCAGTGCACAATCGATTCCCTTCCCTCTTGAAGTCGCTATGGATTACAACGGAGGAAGCCGCGGGCGGCCTGGTCGCCAGCATCGTTGTGGGGGTTGCCGTTGCCATGATCTTCGCGCAATGGCGATGGCTCAGGCAACTCGTGTATCCGTATACCATCCTGCTGCAGACTGTTCCAATCGTCGCCATCGCCCCGTTGGTCATCAACTGGATAGGCCCTGGGCTTCTCGCCGTGGCAACAGTGACATTCATCATTTGCCTTGCGCCCATCATTGCGAATACGACGCAGGGACTCATCAGTGTGGACGAGAACCTGGTCCATCTGGTCATGATGCACAAGGCCACGCCGGCGCAGATTCTGTTCAAGCTGCGGTTTCCCAACTCGCTGCCAAATCTCTTTACCGGGATTCGTATCTCTGCCGGAATCAGCGTGATCGGCGGAATCACGGGAGAACTTTTTGCCGGCTCCACACGCGTTGGCGAAGGCGGCTTGGGCTATGCAATCATCTATGCCAACAACCAGATGGAAACGAGCTACATGTTCGCACTTGTGCTGGCAGCCACTGTACTGGGATTCAGCTTCTTCTTCATTGTGATGTTTCTGGAGTGGATGGCGCTGCACAACTGGCACGAATCAAAGCGGGCAGGCGTTGCGGAATGAGAGGCACGATCGAATGTTAAGAATGGAATCCGAGACCGGCTGGTGGTTGATCACGCATCCAAACCATGCACGCCTGGCGGGCGCTTTCGCCTCGGCATGGGGTAACCATGCATTTCGCCGCCCGGAGCCCAGGGATCACGTTCTGTATGGAATCGCAACCCACGATGATGGCTGGGCAAAACGCGATGAGCACCCGTCGATTACCGGACAAGGTAGACCTTCGGCATTCTCCAGCGAACTGGTCGGGAAATATTCCGCATTCGAAGAGATCGAGATTGCCGATTATCTGGCAATCCGCGAGCGCGCCGTGCGCATCATCGCGGAAAACGATCCGTACGCGGGCCTGCTTATCGCCATGCATACTTACAACCTGCTCAGCGAACATGCCGACCGAAGTACAATAGCGCCCCAGGGCTTGGTTCTGCTTGACGAATTTCTTTTGCGGCAACGGGCTTATCAAGCCGGGCTGTTGAAGGCGATTGCAGCAGATGACGCTCTGGCTCCCGAACAAAAGACAATGCAGACGATCCAGGAGCACTTCAGGCTGCTGCAAGCGTGCGACAATCTTTCCCTTCTGACCTGTGTATCATTTGATCGCCCCGCTAACCTGCTGCATCCGCTGCCACTGAACGACGGCAGCTCAGCGGAGGTTCAGGTACTCCCTTTGGGGCCAAGGCAGTTCCGGCTGACTCCGTGGCCTTTCGCAACGCCGGAACTTACATTTGAATTTCCGGCAAGGCATGTGCCAGGGCATACCTTCGCATCCTCGGCGCAGCTGGATGCAGCGTTTCACACATCCGCAGAGAAGCAACTGACAGTGACATTCAGCTCCTGAGTATGTCCGGCTCTCGTGCCTGTCAAGTCTTCGGCAGGAGTGACACGTGCGCCGACACAATGCGCCATCCCTCCGGCATCCGCACCCAACCCTGGCTCTGCCGTCCACGGATCACTCCGTCGGGGACGCCCCGTTCGAATTCCAGGGTGATGCTGGCGAAATCGTGGCCAAAGCTCACGATATCAAAGCGCGTAATGGTGCGGGCGAGATTTGCGGCCGGGCGTGCTCTGCGAAACGCCTCCAATTCCTCAGGACCGTAGAGGTTTTCAGTTGCGCCGAAGCGCATGACCTGGGGTCCGTCCCAGAACATGCTTACCAGCGTGTCCACATCGTTAGTGACCAGCGCGGTTTCGTAGCGCAGATAAAGCGCATTCAGCTCCGCGATCACTTCAGGGTCGTTGATGATCATTGGATTGGGAATAACTTCCGCGCTGGAAGTATCTGCTTGCTCATCGCTGCTGTCACCGTGTGCACCGGCTCATTAACCACCTGGCTAAGGCGCAGCCGCATGGCTACGCTGCATAGGATGTAGGCATGGACCGGGCTGAATCCCCATCGGCTTACGAGTAAGTCGACCATGCGCCCGGTTGCGCCCCGGGCAGCCTCGAACAAGTCCGTTCCGGTCTCCACCACGATCCAGGTGTCTCCCGCGCCATCGACGCGGGCCGCATCGCTCGCCTCTACTAATGGACTCGGCAGGTTTATTTGTTTATGCAAATGGAATCGCAGGCTCACATCGAGCGGGCACTCGATTCCATTGATGCAGACTTCTCCATCGCCCTGCGCGGCATGGCCGTCCCCGCAACTGAAGAGCGCACCGCGATTGAACACGGGCAAATAGAGCTTTGAGCCTGCGCAGAGCTCGCGAACATCCATGTTTCCGCCGAAGGGACCCGGTGGTCGCGTGCGGAACGATCCGTCTTCAGGGCGGGCGACACCCATGACTCCAAGGAACGGACGTACCGGCACGACAGCGGGCGCGAGCGAACTGGTGGAGTCGCCCTCAAGTGTCCAATGGAATAGATAAGGGTCGCGGAACCTGTCCTTCAACAGGCCGAGTCCCTCAATGATGCTCGACCATCCCCAGCCGCCGTGGCGTGTCGACAGCACGCTGACCTGCAGCACATCACCCGGTTCCGCGCCGTCAACCCAGATAGGGCCTGTGAGGGCGTGAATGCGGGTCCGATCGATGCCGAGATACTCTGCCGTCGACATCCGGGGGCGCACTTGGCCGCCGCTTGCATCCACACACGCAACGTGGACCTCATCACCGGGGACGATTCGCAACCGCGGCTCAAGCGAGCGATCCCAGACGGAGTACGTCGGCTCGGCTGCCAAATCATGCACGCTCATCAGGCCTTCACCCTGACCGACATTTGCAATTCAACCAGCGCGTTCCTTGGAAGGGCGCTGACTCCAACCGCCGCACGCACGTGACGCCCGGCGTCTCCGAAGATGCTGACCAGGAAGTCCGAAGCTCCATTAATCACGGCGGGCGAGTCAGGGAAGCCGGCAATGGCATTGACATAGCCGTTCACGGTCAGGACCTCAGCCACGGCATCCAATGTTCCAAGCTCATTCTTCAGCACAGAGAGCTGAGCGAGCGCGCACGCGCGCGCTGCCCCATACCCATCCTCCACAGTCTTGTCTTTCCCGACCGTTCCGGTGATGACTCCCTCAGGGCCGGTTGAAATTGCGCCAGCCAGGTACACAATTTCGCCGACACGCTTTGCCGAAACGTAGTTGCCTCCCGGAGCGGGCAGCTTCGGCAGTGTAAGCCCCGACTCGGCAAGTCTTTCTTCTGCGGTGAATGAATTCGTCATTTGTAGTTGAATTTAGCACGCCCCTCGTGAATTATGAGAGGACGTCATTGTTGACCTTGACAGTGTCACCGCGGATTGTGCGGCCGACTGTCCGTCGCCAGCTAGTACATGTTGGGAAATCTACGCGAGGAGCTCCCCGGAATGATCACTCGAACTTCGAAGCTCCTGCTGCTGGCCGGGATCGCCCTGCTCTATACCCTCATCGTATTCAACAATCTCACGGATTTTGATTCTAATTATCAATTTGTCCGCCACGTGCTGGCGATGGATTCGACCTTCCCCGGCAATCATGGCAGGTGGCGCGCAATTCCGTGGCCTTGGGTGCATCTTGTTTTTTACATCAGCATCATCGCCTGGGAGATTGTGACCACGCTCCTGCTGTGGTGGGGCACTCTCCAGCTGATTCGCGCCCGGACTCAACCGAGCGCTGTATTTCACCGGGCCAAAGGCATCGCTGTAATCGCACTTACACTCTCAATGCTTATGTTTCTGGTGGCGTTTCTATCCATTGGAGCAGAGTGGTTCCTGATGTGGCAGTCGCACACCTGGAATGGGCAGGACGCTGCGTTCCGCATGTTTGCCGTCGTTGGGGTTGTTCTCATTCTTCTGATACAGCCGGAGACGGAAGCGCAGCCTTGAGCAGCGCCGTGCGGCTCAGTTGGGGCGGATAACTGGTTGGATAGCCTGTGATGTTCTGACTGACCGTTTCCAGGGCGATCAAGGACCGCTCCTGGAGTGTTGGTAAACCTGAATCGGCGGTTTCGGCCGACGCCACGACCTGTGCCGGAAGGACTTGGGCACAAATAAGCAACATAGCCACGAATGCAAACTTACTTGCGCGCATAAACGGTCCCTGGAGGCTCGTAAGGAGGATCCGCCACCGCACGAATGTAGGAGATGAGGGATCGAACTTCGGCTGCGGATAGCGTATTGCCGTATGGGGGCATCAGTGCTGAACGATTCAACGCCGGGCCGCCGTGCTGGATGATTGACGTTAGATCGGCATCACTCATCTTGTTGAGCGTGGCGCCGTCGGTGAAGGCGTGAGGCTTGACTTCGAGATTGTCGAAGTTCGAAACGCGCTCGGGAGAGGATTCGGGATCGTGGCAGCGGCTGCAGTACTTGTCGTTGAGTTGCCTGACCACTTGAATCAGTGAGTATCGAGGCTGGTTCGAGGGTGACTCCGCGCGGCCCATGAAACTCGACCAGCGCTCCAGGAACCGCGGTTCCCTGATCGTCGTTGACCTGGACGACCAGAGGGTCCTTTAGCGCCGTGCCGGTAACGCCCACCTGGTGGCCGCCACTGGATTCCACCAGCGCTGTTCTCGCTGCGGTGGCCTTCAGGGATGCCGCTTGTTGCCCAAGATGCTTGCAGCCAGGGAGACTTACGATCGCGACGACTCCCGCCAACACAATGCACGCGGAATTTGTGCCTAATACGATTGGCCTCGTCATAATTTTGCCCCGCGTGCGCCTTTAGCCTTCAATGACATCAGGAAAGCCGTTAGAGCGCGGGCATCGTCATCGCTGATATTCTGGTTCGGTTCGGCCGCGCCGGGCCGCAGCGCCTGCGGGTTCTTAAGCCACGCGTAGGTCCACGCTGGCGTAAGACGCGATCCTACCTCCGTCAGCGTCGGCCCGATATATCCTTTGTCGGTCTTGGCGTTGGCAATGTGGCAAGACTGGCAGGCGTACTTCGAATAGAACAATTGCCTCCCGTGTTCCACTGTATCCGAAACATGCGTGGGGTCCGGCACGGAATCGAGATCGACTGAGGGCGATTGGTAGACGGCAAGAATGTAGTCCGTCAGTTCCTTGTTCTCGCTGTCGCTTAGGTTGAAACGCGGCATGCGACGAATGAGCGAGGGCCGGAGCGTGTTGGGATTGCGAAGGAAGTCTGTGAGCCATTGCCGCTGGACTGAGCTGCCTTCCCAGGTGAGGTCAGGCGCCATATCGCCGCCTCTCCCGTTGATGCGGTGGCAACTTAGACATGCGAGTTCGGTAATCAGCTTGCCCGCATGCCCGGCAGGCCGGTAGTTTGTCTCTGGATTTGCCGCGACGCGTAGTGTGTCTGGCATGGAGCGGGCACGATTCGTAAGGGCAAGAAGCGCCGTGGTCAGCGCGTCCGCTTGCGATGCGGTCAACGCGAACTGAGGCATCTTCATGCTCGCACCGAAGGCACGCGGCTGGCGAATCTTGGCGCCGATGTAACCGGGCAGCGAGCGCTCCATGCCAGGCAGGAATACGATCTGGGCGAGCGGCTTGCTTCCAATGCTGCTGAGATCGGGCGCGAAATTTTCCGGTTTCTGCACGCCATTGATCTCGTGACATGCAGCGCATCCCAGTTCAACGATCAGCTTTCTGCCGTGGGTGATCTGCGCGGTGCTGGCCGCTCCGAGATGGATGCCCGCGCCGTATTCTGAATCGGATTTAGCCTGCAAAAACGCGGTGAGCGTCGCAACCTGCTGCGGCGTGAAGCGATAATGCGGCATGGGCGTGGTGGCATCGTAGACCCGCGGGTTCGCGAGCCATGCGGCGAGCCACTCCGGCCTGGCTTTGTTGCCGATGCGTGTCAGCTCCGGTCCGATGTCGCCACCCACCAGGTTCCCCGCAGCATTCTGGACGGCGTGGCAGGAAGCGCAGAAGGATTGACCATACAGGCTTGGCCCGGCGGTCGGATCAGCGTTTGCGACGGTCTTGACCGTGGCCGAGGCAGTATCACCTTCGCGCGGAGTGCTGCTGTTCATCAGGTACGCCGAGATGTCGCCTGCATCCGCGTCGCTGAGCTTGTAGTTCGGCATCGTCGTAGATACCGCATAAGCTTGTGGATCCTTGAGCCAGCTGTAGATCCACTCGCGCGTGGTCTTGTCAGCGATGTGTACAAGTGACGGAGGGTGATCGGTGGCTGTAACCCTGGCGCCATCGGGAAGCGTGATGGTATGGCAATGCACGCAGCCGTAGCGGGTCAGCATGGTTCTGCCCTGGTTCAGCTGCGGTGTTCCGAGCAAGGCATTCTGGTGGCATTGGCCGCAGCCCGATTCAATGAATCGAGCGGGCAGGATCGGCTCCTCGCCGGCGCGTTCGCTTTGGTGCGCTTCCTCAACCGTGGTGGCGGGTCCCTGGCCGCCGTGGCAGATGACGCACCCGAAGCCATCGAGCGAATGCGGAATTACTGGATGCTTGCGGAATGGCTGTTGGTTCACATCGGCGAGTCCGGCCTCGCTCAAGCCAACATGGCAGGTTGTACAGCGATCGACCACACCAAGCTCCGGCAGCCAGATCTGGTGGATACCCGGCTGGAAGTGGCGGCGCAGCGTGGCCGCGTCTCCACGATCGTGGATCATCGCCAGGTAGCGGCGCTGGTAGCCGTGCCACTGGGCGAAGTGATCCTTCGCAGGGGCGATGGCTAGCGCTAGCAACAGGACGACGCTGACCACGCCGAACGCCCGAACGGCGTCGCCAAAGAGTGCATGCCACGCAGAGGAAATGTACTTTCTTATCGGTTGCACCTAGCTCCTCCACGGCAGGACCCAGGACCAGCCTGGGCCGCGGAACCATGTGCCCACAGCAGTAAGCACAATCAGTTCCAGTAAGAACCACGTCATAATCCAGTAAGCGAGCGGCCTCTGAGCGAGATACCGGCGCATTCGCGAAGGCGATTCAGGCGTGCTCTTAGCGGCCACGACCATTGCAATTGCGACAACAACGGTGGGACCAACTGCCACGTAGACCTCGAACGCCAACAGGAAGATCAGAATTCCGAGCGCCGCGACATAGAACATTCGAAGCCGCCTCGTCCGATCTTTGAGGAACAGGCCGTTGGCTTCAATGTTGATGTTGAAGTACGGGATCACGATAAGGGCGATGATGAGGAGTGTGGGCACCAGGACGCCGGCAACCAGCGGCGGAAAGTAGTGCAGCAGTTCCTGCAGCCCGAGGAAATACCATGGCGCCTTGGCTGGATTGGGTGTGTGGGTTGGGTCGGCTATGCCCTCGAGCGGCGCGTTGAACATGAGCGAAAAGAAGACCAGAGAAATCGCGAGCAGCTCAATTGCAAGAGCTGCGCGGAAGAGGACTTCAGGAAACGTCTGTACTTGATCCTCGCTGACGGCCTTGACCTGTGCCGAGGTGCGCCGCGTGACGAACGCGACCCGCGTGGGTGTGCGCCGTTGGTCAGAGTCGATCCCCGCCACGAATTCCTTCGGATCGCTCATTTCACCTCCGTCGTGGCGCGCGCCGGGTCTTTGGCCTGTTTCGTCCTGGGTTCCGATTGCTGCACATAGAGTCCACTATCTTTCCGAATGCGCCAGAAATGAACGGCGATGAAGAGAATGGCCGCGAGCGGCAACACGACACAGTGCAAAACATAGAAGCGCAGCAAGGCATTTGCGTTTACCTGGTTGCCGCCCAGCAGCAGGAAGTGAATCTTGTTGCCCACCAGGGGGACGGCAGAAGACAGATTCGAACCGACAGTGATGGCCCAGAAAGCAAGCTGGTCCCATGGAAGAAGGTAGCCGGTGTAGCTGAGCAGCAGCGTGATGATGAGCAGCACAACCCCGATAACCCAGTTGAACTCGCGTGGGGTCCGGTATGCGCCGCGATAAAACACCTTGAACATGTGCGCGAAAACGAGGAAGACCATCAACTGCGCCGACCAACGGTGCACCGACGAAACAACAAACTGCAGGTCCTTCATGTCCGCATAAGCCTGAGGCACGGACGGGTGGTAGTAGAGCATGAGCAGGATGCCCGTGATGATGAGGATCAGGAAGGTTCCTAACGTAAGCGTGCCTAGATACCATGTCGCGCTGAAGCGCACCATCCGCTTGCGAACTTTAGTCGCGAATAGATGAAGGAATATGTTCTGCTGGATGGCGAGCGCGCGGTGAAGCGTGCTGTTGCCCGTGCCGCTGCGGAACACTGAGCGCCACACGCGGCTGGCACGCACCTTTTCCACCATATCGGCCGTTCTGACAGGCATGCTCATATCCTCAAATACTGCAGTGGCGGAATGTTGGTGGAACGATCGACCATAAGGTCGCCTTCATCGCTGACCCAGGTCTTGAGCCAGGGGAGCGGCCTCGGCGCCGGACCCTCAATCTTTTCTCCGGTGCGCTTGAATTTGCTGCCGTGGCACGGGCACGCGATGATGCCCATGTCCTGGCTCCAAGCAGTCAGGCATCCAAGATGTGTGCACACGGCGTTCAGTGCGAAGTAGCCCTCATCCGCTCGCACCAGGAAAATTCCGGAATTGACGTCCATGGTGACCGAGTTCAACGCGAAACTTTCCGGCTTACCGGCATTCACGACGGCGGATGGTTCATAGAGGACATTGGGCGACAGATATTCGTACAAGAAAACGATTGTGCCCGCGGCAGCAATGCCGAGTGACCCCAGTCCGATCTTCGTGAAGAAGGCTCTGCGATCGAATTCTGACGGGAGCTTGTGTGTCGTTGCTGCTGTTGCATCGGACATGAGTTACCTCTTCGGCGCGCCCGCCAGCGGGGGGTTTGAACGGAATGAACGATCGATGGATTCAATCGAGATGAGACCGGTTGGATCTGCGGAAAGAAGATTGAATGACTCCATAGTGATGGTTCCAGCGGGGCAGCGCGCCGCACAAAGCCCGCAGCGGATGCAACGGGTTTCGTCCTTCAGCATGGCCGATCCGCTGATCACTCCAAGCTCGTCGGCCTTGATGTCATCCAGTTCCACCCCGAGCAGGTCGCGAACCTCTGCGAGTTGTCCCGTGACGGCTTCGTCGAACCCAATGCGGTCGAGCGACACAAGTTCGAGGCAATTCTCCGGGCAAACGTCGACGCACCCGCCGCACAGAATGCAGGACGTGGCATCTTCTGCGTTGCCCTCAAAAACAGTGTTGACCCAACAATGCAGGCACCGCTGTGCTTCGGCCATGGCATCTGCTTCGTCGAAGCCGATCTCAACCTCGGTAACGCCGGTGCGTCTGTTGAGCGGCAGCATGGGGATCTGCGGGCGCATCAGGTCGAGCAGATCGAGCGGCATGTGATGGCGCTCTAGCACTTCAACTTCGATCATCGGAGCGGGGTGCTCTGTTCCGCGCAGGAACTCATCGATGCCGACCGCGGCACGTTTGCCATCGGCGACGCTATCGATAATGAGGCGCGGTCCAAACACGCAGTCGCCACCGGCGAAGACCCCAGACGCGGAGGTCATGAGCGATTGTGGATTGACAGCGATCAACCCCCGTGGCGATACATCTACGCCATCCTGCGGCCCGAGGAACTGCAGATTCGGCGACTGGCCGATGGCCATGATGATGGTGTCGCACCCAAGGCGCGTCTCGCTGTTTTCGTAGAACCTGGGATTGAAGCGCCGGTTCGCATCGAAGACCGACTGGGTCTTGAGCACCTCCAACGCCACTACTCGCCCGCTCTCCCCGATGATCTGCTTCGGTCCGAATCCTGGATGGATGATGATGCCCTCTTCTTCCGCCTCCTCAATCTCTTCGAGCGCGGCCGGCATCTCTTCCCTGTTCTCGAGGCAGACCAGGTGTACCTCTTGCGCACCAAGACGCAGCGCGGACAATGAAACGTCTATCATTTCTCGTGCAGCTACGGCATCTATGTTGCCCTGGGACGGTTCGAAATGTTCGACACCGCCGGCGTGCTGACGCAGCACTTCGCGCGCGGCAGAACGGGCCACGTCCATGGCCACATTGCCGCCGCCGATCACGAGCACCTTCTTGCCGATGGTGAACCGATAGCCCAGATTCACATTGAGCAGAAAGTCGATGCCCTTGTAAACGCCGTCGAGATTCACGCCGGGGATCGTGAGATCGCGGCTGCGGTGCGCGCCCACCGCAATCAGCACCGCGTCGAAGTCGCGCCGCAGGTCGGAGATGCTGAAGTCGCGGCCTGCCGCATGGTTTAGCTTCAGCGTGATGTCGCCGGTGGCAAGGATCTCGCGGACCTGCGCTTCCACTACATCGCGCGGCAAACGATATTCGGGCAACCCAAGATAGAGCATGCCGCCGGCAACCTGGGACGCTTCGAAGATGGTGACGGCGTATCCCATCAATGCGAGGTCATGAGCCGCCGCAAGCCCCACGGGCCCTGCGCCAACGATGGCGATGCGATAGGAAAGTTTCGGCTGCGTGCGGCCGGCGTTGACGTCGATGGGGTGCCGCGATTCGGGGCCGTATCGTTCAGTGAGAAACCGCTTGAGCGCCCGGATTGCGATGGGCTTGTCAATCTCACCGCGGCGGCATGCGGTCTCGCATGGATGAGCACAGACGCGGCCGCAGATGCTGGCCATGGGATTGGGCTCACGCGCGGTGCGGTATGCCTCTTCGAACTCGCCCTCAGCAATCAGGGCGACGTAGCGGCCGGCGTTGGTGTGCGCGGGACAGGCCATCATGCAGGGGAAGTTGGTGTTCAACCAATCCCCGTCAACCTTCTTGTCGACGAAGCGTGTCAGCATGAAGACCCATCCCGTTGAGTGAAGCGTTAGAAGTAGCAAAGCGCCCTTCTGGCGCGAAGGCTGCTTATTTGCTTAGCGTGAAGTCGGACGCCGTGTCTCCGGCCACCTTCACCGGATTCGACTTGCTCTTGGTCCCCTCGTGCCAGGCGGTTACCGTGTAGGCGCCGTCGGGCACGTTGTCGATCTTGAATTCACCGGCCTTGTTCGTCATTACGAAGTAAGGCGTGGGAGATACGATCACGTAGGCCGCCATCTCCGGATGCACATTGCAGAGCAGCGGAATGACACCGGGGTTATCGAACTTGAACGACTTCTTCTGTCCCTGCGGCCACGTGCCCAGGTTGTGGGTGAGCTTCTTGTTGCCGCCAATCGAGGGCCAAAACACGTTATGCGCGACGCTGTCACTGTTAAGGAATTCGATCGTCGCGCCCTGTTGCACCACAGAAATGTGAGGCTCAAACATCAAGCCCTTCTGGTCTATGGTCATGGTTTGCGATGGAGCCGGAAACGTCTTGCCGGCAATCGCTTCAACATAGACAACGGACTCGCCGTTGACGCCGGAAATCTTGCCGTGAATGGTGCCGGCAAAGGCGACTATGCTCAATTCTGTGAATATCGCGGCTGTGACAAATGCAATCCTTTTCATGTCTTCTCCTGATTCAAAACTGAATGTTCAAAAATCACGCTGTGCGCCGTGCGCCAGTAAACGAACACCAGGCCGACAACGATGCCGCATACACCGTGTGTCACCAGAATCCCGCCTTGAATGTCTTGCCGAAGTCATTCAGGTTCGGAAAGTCCACGTGGTAGTTCGTGGACGAAGTGCCGTACTTGTGTGAATATGCGGGAATCTCACTGACCGAAGACGGTGTCGACAGTACCACCGCCAAGGGCACGAAGGTGAACACGGCAGCTAGGAAGATTGAAAGCAACCCGCTCTTCATGGGGACCTCGGTGAGCTCAATCACAAAAAGAAAGACCTTACAGAATTCAAGTGTGAGATAGCTCACATATCCGGCGATGTGACGGGAATCACGAAGCACGAACCCATTAAGTGCTCAACAACCGCTGGAACGACCAACCGAGCCGCCGAGATCGTAGTGCCAGTGCCCATCGGGTGCCAAGCCCTCTCTAATGTGTAATGAAGGGCCGGTCTGGGTCCTGTAACCCGCTGAAACATGGCCGATTGCGTAGCGAGACCGAATCCGACGTGGCAACATCGAATAGATGATGAGCTTCTCCGACGTTCCCGCGACCGCGTTGTCCGACCAATCCGGTCCGGACCACCACACCGTCCGTTTCAACTTCGAAAATACTTATGCCCGATTGCCGGAGCGCTTCTACGCTCGACTCGACCCGATCCCGGTAGCCGCCCCAGGCCCTATCAAGGTAAACGTGGAACTAGCCCAGAGGCTGGGGCTCGATCCGGATGCGCTGGCAAGCCCGGAGGGAGTTGAGATCCTGGCCGGTAATCGTGTGGCTGAGGGCTCCGAGCCCCTGGCCATCGCTTACGCCGGGCACCAGTTCGGCTATTTCGTGCCTCAGCTTGGCGACGGCCGTGCCATCCTTCTGGGCGAGGTCATGGGGCGTGACAACCTGCGTTACGACATCCAACTGAAAGGGTCGGGGCCGACCCCTTTTTCTCGTCGCGGCGACGGCAGGGCCGCGCTTGGTCCGGTTCTGCGCGAGTACATTGTGAGCGAGGCAATGTCGGCGTTTGACGTGCCGACGACGCGGACCCTGGCAGCTGTAACCACTGGCGAACGAGTATTTCGCGAAACGGCCTTGCCTGGAGCCGTCTTGACCCGGGTGGCGGCGAGTCACCTCCGCGTGGGAACGTTCCAGTACTTTGCCGCCCGCCGAGACACAGAAGGTACGCGCATCCTGGCCGACTATGCGATTTCCCGGCACTACCCTGAGGCCGCACAGGCCAAGCGGCCTTACCGAGCTCTGCTGGACGGTGTGATCGCTGGGCAGGCTCAGCTGGTCGCGCAATGGATGCTCCTCGGGTTCATTCATGGCGTGATGAACACTGACAACATGTCAATTTCCGGCGAAACCATTGACTACGGCCCTTGCGCCTTTATGGAGGCGTACGATCCGGCCACAGTGTTCAGCTCCATCGACCTGCAGGGACGCTACGCCTATGGCAATCAGCCCCGCGCCGCACTTTGGAACCTGGCGCGTCTCGCCGAGGCATTGCTGCCTGTTCTGGCGCAGGAGGGCGGGAGCGAAGAGACCGCACTGGACTCGGCCAAGGAAGCCCTTGCGGTTTTCGAACCTCAGTTCGAGGCTGCCCGAATCGCCGGCCTTCGGCGCAAACTTGGGTTGTTGACGGAACGCGAGGGCGATGCGGAACTCGCTGAAGACTTCTTGGAACGAATGGCTGCTAACCGCGCCGACTTTACGTTGACGTTTCGCCGAATGTGCAATGCCGCAGCCGGACCGGAAAGCGACGGTGAGGTACGCGCTCTCTTCGCCGATCCCAGCGCTTATGACGCATTTGCTGTGGGATGGCGCCGGCGTCTAGATGAAGAGTCCGCCCCGGCGGAAGCACGCGCTGCTGCAATGCGGAGGGCAAATCCCGCTTTCATCCCGCGCAATCACATGGTGGAGGCGGCGCTCGAGGCAGCCGTCTCGCGGCAAGACTTCAAGCCGTTCGAGGAGCTCCTGGACGTCGTGTCACGCCCCTACGAGGACAGACCGGATCTGGAGCGGTACGCCATGCCGGCCCGCCCCGAGGAGTGCGTCACGCAGACTTTTTGCGGCACGTAGCTTGGATGCGCAGCCTGCATTCATTCAGTTGTATATCGAATTTCAAGCCGGCGGATCCGAAGGCAAGAGTACGACAGGACTACTGCAATCAGAATCAGCAGGCCGAGAACCGCCACTGACGCCGGAACCGGTTCTGTCTGCACCGTCAACAGAGCAAAGATACCTTCGCCTGGCACCGTGACCGGCATCAGGTGACGCAAGTACGAGGCCACGCTGATCTTCTGCAGCAACGAAGGCAGCACCGGGTTGATAGCTTCCCACCCGAGGACCAGCATGGCTGCGGGAGTGGGATTTCTAAACATCATGCTCAACAGCAGGAAAACGGCCCCATAACCGAGACAGGCGAGAACGACGATCGCAAGATAAGCCTCGAGTTGACCGAGTCCGGGGCCGTGAAACACATAATCCTGACCGACCGGGCCGAAGCCCACGTACATCAAGGCAAAGTCGGCAATGATCGCGGTTCCGAATAGAAAAAGAGCGCTGATGGATCCGGCCACGAACTTCGCCAGCAGAAGAACCTCGCGGCGCACCGGCGATAGGAGATAGAAGTGCAGGCTCCGCTCAATCATCTCCCCGCGAATGAGGCGCGCGAAGATTCCCAGGCATCCGAAGAACACGCCGAGCCGGATGTAATAGAACTGCACGATCCCGGCCAGCACGTTGGTATCGTCGCTGATCGCAAAAGCAGGATGCGACTCGAACAGCAGGTGGAGCAGAAGGATGAAGGTGGGGATGAAGGCCAGCAAATAGATCCAGCTCGCCTTCCACGAAAACAGGTTCCTTCTCACTTCAATGCGCACCAGTCGCCGCGCCTGCAGCCAATAAAGGCTCCACGGCTGTTCAAGTGCAGATTGTGGAAACGCGTTGACTCTCTCCGTTGTCACGAGGCACTTCCGTCTGACCCAATCAGGTACTGGTAAATGGCCTGGGTATCGTCGTCGGCGGGCGCAACCTCTTGAATCTGCACCAACCCCTCAACGGCGATGCCGTTCAGCAACCGATAGAACTCATCGAGATCGCCGGTGCGGAGGAAAACGCCTTTCCCATCGACATGCAGCCTCGCTTCGACACAATGGTTAAGAGCGAACATCCTTGAAGCAAGCTGTTCTGGACGGTCGCAGCGGATCAATACCTGCATCGGTTTGTCGCGCACTTCCTGGCGCACCTGGTGGATGTTCCCTTCCGCCACGAGGTAGCCGCCGGTGATGAGGACTACGCGATCGGAGATTCTGTCCACTTCGTCGAGAACGTGGCTGGAGATGACCAGGTGCATGCCCTGGCGGCTGAGCTCTTCAAATAGCGCCAGCGATTCAGCGCGGGCCATCGGGTCGAGCCCGTTCAGCGGCTCATCGAGAACCAGCACGCGCGGGTGATGTGCAATTGCCTGGGCTAGCCGGATCTTCTGGCGCATGCCCTTGCTGTAGCCAGCGATCCTGCGGCCAGCCGCATCGCCAAGCTGGACTCTCTGGATAGCCTCCTGAGCAAGCCGAAACGCGTCCGGTTCGCTTATGCCGTGGAGCAGCAGGCTGTCCATCAAAAATTCCCAGCCGGTCAACCCGCGCGGAAACGAATCGAACTGAGTGCAATAACCGACCTCGCGAAAGAACTGCGTGGCATCACCGGGCGTCAGGCCGAGGACGGAGACACTTCCGCTCGATGGCTGAACCAAGCCGGTCATCAGGTTCATCAGCGTAGTCTTACCTGACCCGTTGGGGCCCACAAGTGTGGTCACGCCCGCAGGGATGCTGAGCGAAACCCGGTTGACGCCCAGGACTTCGCCGTAAAACTTTGACACGTTATCGAAGACGATGCGATCGCTCATCGAAGTCATCCTCTCACCACTTCGCGCGCGCGGATCCGCGCATTCAACATGGCCGCGCAGACCAGGCAGGTCAACAGCAGCATCGCCACGATGGCTTCATTGGGAAGTTCCCTTCCAATGCGATTGAACTCCGGCGCGCCCAGCAGCCGCTGCCAGATCTGCGTCATCATCACCGGCAGGTTCAACAACAACCCCCACTTGGTCCGCAGAATCGCGCTGGCCACGCCTCCCACCCCCGCTGGAACAAACACCGCGGCAAAGATGATCCCCGTTGCCACCACGCGCCACTTGACCCAGGAGGACAGGGCGAGGCCAAGGAACGAGAGCAGCACGATCCAGATGACGCACCCCGCCAGCAGCCCGCCTGCCACTTGAAGGTTGGCCCCTATCCACGGTTGCGGCGATGCATATCCCTGGTAAGCAAAAAGCAGCAGGCAGGGAACCCAGGTAACCAGGGAAAGGCACGAGAACAAAGCAATGAACTTGCCCAGCACGTACCCGAAGCGAGAGATAGGGTGGCTGAGCAGGATGGGGAGCGCGTTGTCGGAAAGGTCGAACGA
>WNGK01002129.1_pt1 | contig 26335 bp, 31 predicted proteins | sample 5400601 | NCBI WGS metagenome assembly WNGK01 (sample SAMN13153376, study PRJNA577476) | soil metagenome | isolation source: 60 cm soil or saprolite under Garry oak tree replicate 1 | place: USA:California | collected 2016-06-15
TCCGCTGACCCATACGGCGAAAGAGCTCCTGAAAAACGCGTTCCGCGCCCATGAGCGGCCTTCGGGCGCGCGCGCCCGCCAGTCGCGTGGACCGCGCCGAATCATTCGGCTGCCGAGCCGAATGAGTTCGGGCTCTCACTCAGCTCACGTTCCCCGATTGGCGAGCTGGCGGTCAACCTCGGCCTCGGCCTGTAGCCAGTCTTCGAGCTCGAAACCTTCGAGATATCCGCGCTGCGCGTAGCGCTGATACGCCACCTCGCTGATCATGCGATGCCGCACTTCGGGATCGATCCTGGCTTGTGCACTATCCGCCACCGGGGAGTCAGATTGTTCCGGCGCTCTGGTTTCTGGAGCCGAAGTTAAGGCGTCGCGCAAACCGGGCGGCAGCAAGTCCGCTGGCGATGCCCGGCCTGTTACGTTGGGATCTTGGTGTGCCATCGTCGTCCTCCTCCTCCTCGGCCCGCTCATGCTCCCAGGCGTTGTTATCGGCTTGCGACACCCGGTATTGCGGCCGGCCGCTTTGTTTGCCGGGAGGAGATGACATTCGCAACTAAGGCCACCAACTCCTGCGGCTCGACAGGCTTCGGGACGTGCGCGTCGAAGCCCATAGCAAGGGCTTGTTCACGGTCGCGCAAAGTCGCGTAGGCAGTTACCGCGACGGCGAGAACCCGCCCGCCTTCTGCAGCCGTCAGGTCGCGAACCGCCCGAATCAACGCATATCCGTCTTCGTTTGGCATTCCGATATCCGCGACCATGGCATCGAAGTGCTGCGTTTGCATCGCGTGCAGCGCCTCGCCTGCCGAGCTGACCGCGGTCACAATCGCACCCGCTGCGGTCAGCACCTGACTTGCCAAAAAGCGGGCGTCCGCCTGATCGTCAACGACGAGCACGTGACAGCCTGCTAAAACCCTCGGCTCCTCCGTGATCGGAGGGCTTGGTAAGTCCGCTTGTCGCGCAACAACCGATTCGATTGGCAGTCGAACGATGAACGTTGCTCCCCGCCCGCTGCCCTCACTCGCCGCGGTCACCGTCCCGCCATGGGCTTCGCACAAATGTCGTACGATTGCCAGTCCTAACCCCAGGCCCCCATGCAGCCGCGACGGTCGGCTGTCACTCTGCCAAAAGCGCTCAAACACGTGAGGTAACAGGTTCGCGACGATGCCCTCTCCCGTATCCCGCACCTCAAGCACCGCATCGTCACCCGCCTGGCGAATTTCCACGTCCACGCGTCCACCCGCGGGCGTAAACTTCACCGCGTTCGAGAGCAAATTCCACACGATCTGCTGCAGACGCGCGGCATCTCCCTTGACCAAGATCGACGTGCGCGGATCGCCCGCCACATGCAGGCCGACAGCTTTGGCCGCCGCTGATAGGCGGACCGTTTCCACCGCTGCGCCGATGACCCGCTCCAGCGGAACGGAGTCCACATTGATCTGAAGCTTTCCGGAGATGATCCGCGAGACATCCAGCAGATCATCGATGAGTTGCACCTGTGCGCGCGCATTCCGGTCGATCGCAGCAATCCCCTCCTGCCGCTGTAACTCTGGCAGACGAATGCCGGAAGCCAAAATCCGCGACCACCCGAGGATCGCACTAAGCGGCGTGCGCAGTTCATGCGACAGCGTGGCCAGAAACTCGTCCTTGATGCGATTCGCCGTCTGCAAGGCCTCATAGAGGCCCGCAGCCTCAACCGCCGCGGCTTCCGCTTCCAGCCGCCGACGCTCCGCCTGCTCAGTCATTTCCTGCATGCGCACACCGGCGATCACCAGGCGTTCGTTCGCTTCCCGCAATTCGGCGAGGACGCGTTTCAACTCCCTGGGAGAGTCATGATCTGACGAGGGTGTGGTGCCCGGTTTTTCGGCAGCCATGTGAAGTTCCCAAATGCTGATTACTCTGTACGCCGTAGCCGATAGACAGTGCGGTCATCCACCATGGCTTTTGCCACGTAATCCAGCGCAACCAGACGCCTCAGCGCAGACCCGAGCAAGCGACGCGGGAACCCGCCCCGCTCAGCGAGCTCGCGTTCACCGCCTTCGCCCAAATCGGTCAGCACCGCGAGCACGCGGGCTTCGTGATCGGTCAGGCCAGCATATGCCGGGGCGGCGTCGCGTAATCGCCGCTGCGCGACGCCACTGATAATCCCTTGATAGTCCATGAGACGTTCGCCGACGACGATTCCCCGGTCGGTGATTTCATACTGGCGAAGATCCGGCGGGTGGCGGCGGCTGCGCGTCTTGACTACGGTCATCACGCGTCGCAGCTGGCTGTCGATCTCGACGTAACGCTGCAGGATGACATCATTGGTCATGAACGAGACGGCGTGGGGACTGAATCGCAGCTCCATGTAGTTGTCGTTGTTCTCCGCCGTCATCATGATCGAGATGCCGGCGCCGGTCAGGGCGCCCAGCAAACGGTAGAGCGATTCGCGGAAATCCTGTTCGAAGCTCGGGGCCAGCGCGATCTCGAGCCCGGTCAACGAATCGATTGCCACGCGCTTCGCGCCGACCTCCTCGATGCCCGCTTGAATCTCGTGCAGCGTCTCGTCTACCGAAAGGTCGAGCGGACGCAGGTAGATCAGCTTGAGCTTCTCTTCGTCCACCATCGCTTGCAAATCCAGTCCGAAACCTCGGGCCTGCTCCAGATACTTGAAGGGTGTCTCCTCGAACATGGCGAGGACACCGGGTTCCCCGTGTTGCACGCCTTCCGCCAGAAACTGGATCGCAACGCTGGATTTACCCGAGCCGGTGGGTCCCGATATCAGCATCGCGCTGCCGCGCAGGAACCCTCCACCCATGAGCTCATCCAGACCGGCTATGCCGGTGGACGCGAGGCGTGAACGATCCACGCTTGGTGGGTGCTCGATCGGTTTGATGAGACGCGGAAAGAACTGCAGGCCGTCGCGCGTAATCCGGAAGGTATGAAGGCCGGGCTGTGTCTCCTGCCCGCGAATCTTGATCGCCTGAACCTTCCGCACCATGGAGTTTCGATGGGTGACTTGCGATAGCCACAGGATGCCGTCGGCCATCGTAAACAATGCGTAATCGCGCGGTTCGTTCACCGCATACTCGCCGACGAGGAACGTAGTGGTCTGGCGGCTGGTCAAGTCCAGGGCGAGCCGCTGCAGAAAGGTCGGCAAATCCATCTGCTCCGGAGCCGCGGTCCGTACCGTCGTAACCGTGAGGCTGCGGAAAGAATCGACCACGACGAGGGCCGGATTCACCCTCTCGACCTCGCCGATGATCGTTTCCAGGGCCTTCTCAAGACTCTCGACGACCGTCTGGCTCAAGTTTATGAAGTGGATGCTCTGATCTACTTTGGCGGGATCGAAGAAAGTGAACTGCTGCTGGTAACGCAGCATTTTGAGCGGCGGCTCCCCGATGATCGTGAAGTACAGAGCTGGTCTTTCCGGTGATGCATTCGCGAACAGGATCTGGTGACAGAGCGTTGTCTTCCCGGATCCTGGATCGCCGGCGATCAGGTTGAAGGAGTACTCGGGAAACCCGCCGCCCAAAATGCTATCGAGCGTAGGAATCCCGGACTTGACCAGCTTCAATTCCGCCCTTCCCTGTAGGGTCATGATGGTGCCTTGTCTGGCGAAGCCTTAGGGAGGATGAACGGCACGCCCGGCCAGGCTTCATGCACCTTGCGCAACCCCAAATTTTCGCCGATGAAGTCCACGAGCAACCAGAGGAAGTTGCCAAGAATCGCGACGACTGCGTCGGCCGCTCCAGAAGGGTCATCCTTATCGAGCGCCTCCTGCAGACCGTTTAACGAGCAATCCGGTGCCCTGATGGCGCTGAGTTCGGCGAGGATTGGGAACTCGCGGGCTGCGAGTGTGATTGCCCGACCGAGGAGCGCGTTGACGCCCGCAGCGCTGAGGAGCGGGGTCAGCCGGACGTGCAACGCTTGGCACGCCCTTATCATCGCGTCGGCGAAATCTTCCGAGCGCTGGCGTCCGCCGGCTTCATGCAGGAGCAGGCGCCGGGCGAAATCTTCGAGCAACGGCGGAACCCGGCGCATATGAACCTTTTAACAGACCGCGACGACGGTTGGAGTCTGGGCTCCGATGGGACAGCTCATCTCGGAATATCACCCATTTCAGGCGTTCCCCGATAATCCCCAGAAGCACCAGTTATTGAGGGATGGGTGCTCGGAGCTGCGAGTGTTAGGTCAGCGGCGCGCCCCGAAAGCATTTTGTCTAGCGAACCCGTCCTCAAATCGCTCCGCAAATGGCTGTAAGGGCGCTGCCGTACTTGGTTAGCAGCTTGAGACTGGGCGCAGAAACGGTGAGTAAGGCTGAGCGCTGATCGCGCACATTGGGCCGGCGCCTGACGATTCCTTGCTCCACAAGCTGCGCAAGTCTCCGGCGCACCGTCGTGAGCGAGCCGAGGTCCAGAAGAAAGAGCTGTTTCTGCGTGAGCGGTTGTTTCTCCTCCTCCGCGTATCCGATCTCGACGATGATATCGAAGTCGATTAGGGACCTAAGGAAAGGTAGCTGCACTCTTTCAAGCTCTCTGATTTTTCGCAATGCCGCGAATAACTTCATGATTTTGTTCATTCTTCTAGTTGGCAACTTTGTATGATGCGGCTCAAATGATGGCGTTGGCAAGTACGAATCGAGTCCTTTTTGGCATCTATTTCGCGCTGGGAGCGGACCGATGCTTCGAAGCGGTGGCGCATCCATCATCGGCGGCGAGGTTGCGGCATTCCTCCGCAATTTTGCCGGGCTTGATCTCGTGTCTGAAGGCGTGGGTTTCCGCATCTTGCGCCGCCGCGCCCAACGGGAGCGAAAGCATAGTGATCCCGACTACGCAGATGGTCCATTCCGGACACATGGGTAACGGTTTATTCCGCCGGAGACATGAGTAACAGTTTAGCGGCGAACGGATTGTCGACGCTTTAGAGTCGATCTGTCTCGTGATCAAAAAAACCCGAAATCGCAGTGCATGAAGGTGACGAGCCAGATTTTATCGCTCATCTCCTTGACCCCACGTTTTGGCCAGCGAAGACCTGACTGAGATTGATCGTTCGTTTGCGCATGCAAATGCGGCCCGCCGCAGTGCACGAACGGGCCGCTTCGACGGGATATTTCACTCCCGAGCCAATCAGTTATTATACGCAGAAATCGAACGATCGTTCGACGGGACGCCGCCATGGGAATTGGGCAGGAGAGCTGTAGAGACTATCCGGGGTTTGACTGCCCGGTTTGTGGACACCGCCGGTACTACCGAATCTTGGTTCAGCGCGACCATTGGCCTCCATATCGAACGTCATTTTTTGGCTGTTTTGGCTGTTCCACCATGTTTACCGACGCGTACCAATTTACACAAAGCGGAAAGCCGAAAAGCGGAAACTTCGGATCGTCTAGCTACGGCCCAGCGGCCAAAGAAAAGTAGAGATGAGCAAAATCCTCATCGGCACGGCATCCTGGACCGACAAAAGCTTGATAACGTCTGGGCGCTTCTATCCGCCGAAGTGCAACACACCCGAGGAAAGGCTGCGCTACTACGCGTCGGAGTTTCCGCTGGTCGAGGTCGACAGTAGCTACTACGCGATGCCGAAGCCCGAGGTTGCGCAGCTTTGGGCCGAACGCACGCCGCCGGGCTTCACCTTCAACATAAAGGCGTTCCGGCTGTTCACCGGCCACCAGACCTCCACCGCTGCTCTGCCGAAAGACATTGCCGAGGCACTCGGACCCGTCGAGAAGAGGAACCTCTATTACAAGGACCTTCCTCGCGAGCTCACCGAGGAGATGTGGCGGCAATACCGGGAAGGCATCGAACCGCTCAGGCGCTCGGGGAAACTCGCTGCCGTGCACTTCCAGTTCGCACCCTGGGTCGCCTACCATCCCAAAAGCCGCGACCACATCGAGGAGTGCCGGCGGCAGTTGGAGGGCTGCCAGCTTGCCATCGAATTCCGCAACAAGACCTGGTTCGAAGACAAGCACGCTGCAGTGACACTGGCGTTCGAGCGAGAGCGCAACCTCGTCAACGTGATCGTGGACGAGCCGCAGGGGATGGCGAACACGATCCCCTCCGTCTGGGAGGTGACTAATCCCGCCCTCGCCATAGTTCGTCTACACGGCCGCAATCACGAGACTTGGAACAAGAAGGGGTTGACCTCCTCAGCCGAACGATTCAACTACGATTACAACGACGATGAGCTCGCAGACCTCGGCAAGAAGATCGAGGCCATCACCGCCGCAAGCGTCCATGTCGTCCTCATAACAACTATGAGGATCAGGGGCAGAGGAACGCGCGGACGTTAATGGGGCTCATTGGCCGTTCGGCCGTTACCAACGCACAGTGATACCACGCCCGAGTGGTCGTGCGGACGCTTGACGGATCCGTCTTCGTCGCGCGGCGCGGGTCTGTCGCAACGATCCTACGTCGCCTCGCCGGCCAGTGCATCCTGCCCGCTCGCCTCTCCGGCGACGTCGCGGGCGGTAGAACTCAGGGTGCAGCCGAAATCATGCATTTGCTCGAGGCATGATGGCTCGCCGAGATCCACTACGAGTAGATCCGCATCGGCGGTCTGCAAGGTGCCTGCCAGCCAGGGCACCGGATGCTCGGGCGATACCGCCGGCAGGTCGACCAGCTGAAAATGGACATCCTCGTGTGGCATCATCCCCGGCTCGGGATACTGGGTCGTAAACGGATACGGCGCGACATGTGCCGCGGATCCGGTGAGCCGCGCATGCAGCGCGGATTTGCCGGCGTTCGGCGGACCGATGAGTGCGATCTGCGCGGCGCCTTCGGGCCGGATCACGAGCGCGGGACCGCCGTGTCCACCACTCTTCTTCTCGCCTTCCAGTTCTTCGGCGAGGTCCTTGATGCGGGCCTTAATATCCGCCTGCAAGTGCTCGGTCCCTTTGTGCTTGGGGATGGCGCGCAGCATCTTGCGCAGGCACTCGAGACGTTGCCGCGGGTCGCGCGTCTTGCGGAAGCTGGCCTCGGCCGCCTTGTATTCGGGCGAGAGATTGGCGGGCATGACGGCTACGGTAGTAGAAAACGGATCTGGCGTCGACGTGCCTCCTTCCTCGCGTCATTCGGGCCCACGAGAGACCAAGCCTTCACCGGTTCGTATGCGCGACGCAACGTCGGACACCCTCGATCGGTGCGGACCGAAGTCCCATCGCCGATAGGCTTGTCCGGCTAATATCGCATTTCCGTACCCGCGATCCCTGCTCGCCGGCGCCGTCCTCGGCCTGTTCGTCTATGCGGTGAACGTGGACGGCTTTACGACCGTTTTTGCTTGGGTCGATGCTGTCGCGGCAGACGTGGCGTTCGGCATCGCTGCCGCCGGCGTTTACAAGATGTGCTCGCAGCGGCAGTATGTTCACGCCCACGGTGCAACGAGCGAGCGTTGACAGGAGGGCTGCACCATGAACGAAATCGTCCCCGATATTTTTACCTGCGCGTGGTTTTCCGAAGCGCAACCCCCGCGACGTGTAGAGGTCGGAAAGGCGCCGGATGATCCTCGTCACGCATATGCCGTCTGAACTCCAGGCGCACGAGCAGTCCAAGTTTGGGGGCGATCGGGCGTTGCGCTCTGAATGTCGCGGTTTTGTCAAACTACACTGGCTCCAGCACATGGCAGGAGACGCCCTATGAAAGCAGCCGAGCATCCGTCGAGAACAGCCACGACTCAGCAACAGCATGGACGCGCCAAAGGCGTTCATCCGCGCCTACCCCGTGGTTGCGTCAGGGAAACCAAGGCCCCTCAAAGCCGGGCAGAGCAGAAGGCCGGCGGTTACCGGCGAGTCGAAGTATTTCTGGCGGTGGAAGCCGCCATCGCATTGCGGCAGTTAATGCGCGATGGCAGATCGGCCAGGGACGTCATAGAGGCCTTGTTGCTGGCCGAAAAACAGCGATGGAAGGAACAGGCTTCGCCGAATGTCAGTCGTTAGCTATCGTCCGGCACGCTATCCTCGGCCGGAAACGACGTCGATCTACGCTACGCGCCAGCAACCGACGCATTTGCGACGCCGCGCGTCGATAGAGCATTTCGACAGAATGACCTTTCGCCACGGACATGCTTCGGAAAAGGTTCCTCATGCCGAAGTTGGTTGGCCGCAATCCGGAATCGGCTCGCGGTGACTGGTACTTTGATACCCACTGCATCGACTGCGCAGCCTCGCGCGAGGTCGCACCCGGATTGGTGATGCACCGTCATGGAAAATCCGTATTCGGCCGCCAACCCGCGAACGAAGAGGAGGAATTCGCTGCCTGGCGCGCGGTGCTGGCACCTTTGCGAACGGCGCACGCAACCTACAGAAATCCGTTCAAGAGCGCCGCAATCTGGTCCGGGCTTTCGATCAGCAGGCTGTGGCGCAGACGCGACAGAATCCGCAGCTCGGCGTTTTTGATCCGCTCGTGCATCAATCTCGCCATGCGCGGCGTCGCCCCCATATCGTTTTCGCCCGTGATCACGAGGGTCGGAGCACGAATTTCCTCGAGCCGGTTCGCGAAATCCGCGGTCGCGAATACGCTGTAGGCATGCTGGTAAGACTCCGGGTCGGTCTGCAGCAGTTGCTCCACCCGCATCTCCACTTTTTCCGGATGGGCACGCTGAAACTCTTGCGTGAACCATCGATCGCGGTTGCCCGCGACGATCGTTGCGATGCCTTTCGCCTGGAGTTCCTCCAACCGGCTCGCCACGCTCGATGGCTCGGCCTCGGTACGACCGGCAACCGTGCTGATCAGCACAAGTTTTTGCACTCGCTCCGGCGAATCCAGAGCGATCGTCTGAACGACCTGGCCACCGAGCGAAAATCCCACGAGCCGGCAGGCGTGGACTCCGGCGGCCTGCATCACGTCGGCCACATCGCGCGCGAAATCTTCGGCGCGACACGGCGCGTTGATCGGCCCCGAGCGGCCATGCCCCCGAAGGTCCATCCTGATGACGCGGAACTTCGGCGCAAGCCGCGGCACGACATCGTCCCAGTTGCTCGAATCGCCCCCCACGCCGTGCACCAGCACGAGTGGCGCGCCCGATCCCTCAACGCGATAAGCGAGTCGCGGCAGCCCGTTCGGGCGAGTCAGTTCGAGTGTCATCCGGAAATCATAAACTTCTCATGATAGGCTCGCGCTACAAGCCATGAGCGCGAGCAAACCAGGAAACTCAGGCCCCCATCGGAACATCACCATCTTTTTCCTCCCGGCTACATCTCGAAGGTGGTTGAGAGGCGCCACCACCTCGCGCGCGGGCCGGCGCGGCAGTGGACGCCCGCAGTTTCCATCGAGGACATGGATCGCGCCGACGTGGCAACCGCGATCACCTCGATCGCCGCGCCCGGCTTCGCGATCGTCGAGGATGCCCGCCACATGGAGCTGAACAGCTCCGCGACAAGGTGGTTGACCGTGCCATTGCCATAAGACGCATAGTTGAGCTCTCCCGGCTCGGCGCGCGCCAGCGGGAGCAGGTCCCACACCGACGATGCGTTCAGGGACCGCGTGGCGATGAGGAGAAAAGGCGACGATCCAATCAGCCAGATGGGCGCAAAGTAGCGCACTGGGTCATAGCTCAGCTTCGGATACACCGCAACGTTGGTTCCATGCGTGCTTGGAGTGCCGACCAGGAGCGCGTAGCCATCGGGCGCTGCTTGCGCGGCTCGTGCCGTGCCTATGGTGCCGCTTGCTCCGGTCACGTTTTCGACAACCATGGTCTGTCCATCGGCGCCGGCTCCCGGGGGAAAGGTCACGATGATCCTGAGCGCCTGGCTGGGATATTGCTGAGCCTTCGCCGGGAAAAGGGCGCCGAGCGCGAACAGCAGCGCGCAGGATGCGAGCATACAGTTCATTGCATGTTCCCATGAGAACTCCCTTGCAGTTGGGCCACAGCGTGGGTCCTGAGTCGCAGGAGCCCACTATATAATAGTGAGTCGCAGGTAGCTTTGGACAGTGGTCAGTCTGCAAGACAGGCAAGGAAAATAGAGCGACATGAGCCAAGCAACCAAGGTCGGTGTATTTCTTTACAGTGGCTATCAGGAGCTCGAGTTCTGGTATCCGGTGCTGCGACTGCGCGAGGCGGGGGTCGAAGTTACGGTAATTGGCCTCGAAGGCGCCGAGGCGGCATCGAGCCTGCTCGGCTATCCGGTCGTTCCCAACATCGCCTTGTCCCAGACTACGCCGGGCGAGTACGCCGCGCTGGTGCTTCCCGGCGGCAGGCTGTCGGCCCTCTCGGACAATGCGCCCCTGAAGCGCTTCCTCGCCGAAGCGGCTGGCAAGGGCGCGATTCTCGCCGCCGCTTCGCAAGCCTCTTCGCTATTACCGGACAAAAATGGTCTCGTTGCGCGCACGACCGACGATGTGCCCCAATGGACACGCGCGCTGTTGAGCGCTTTGCAAAGGAGTTGAGCATGAATCTCGCTGATGCCCAGATCGCGGTTCTTGCGGAGAACCTGTACCAGGAGCTCGAGCTGTGGTATCCGCTCCTGCGGCTGCGCGAGGAAGGCGCCAACGTCGTGGTCGTCGGCCCGGCCGAACAGGTGTACGCAAGCAAGCTCGGCTATCCGGTCAAGCCCGATCTCGCCGTTGGCGAGGTCGATGCCGCAGATTTCGACGCCGTCGTGATCCCCGGTGGTTTTGCGCCCGAAGGGATGCGCCGCCACAAGCCGATGATCGATCTCGTGCGGAAGGTGCACGATCAGGGCTCGCTGGTGGCCGCAATCTGCCACGCGGGCTGGATGCTCGCATCGGCGGGCATCGCGCGCGACCGAAACGTGACCTGCGTGGCGATCATAAAGGACGATGTGATCAACGCCGGCGGCAAGTACGTCGATCAGGCGGTTGTTCGCGACGGCAACATCATTACCTCGCGGCTGCCGAGCGACCTGCCAGTCTTCTGCCGCGAAATCATTAACTATCTGCGAGAGGCGCCCCAGCGCCGTGCCGGCAAAATTCTGGATTCGTCCAAACCGCGCGTGTCGGCTGTCTACACGCATGCCGCCCAGCTCAGCCAGGCACCGCGCGGAACCGCTTCGGCCGATTACACGACCATGGTGAAGACGGGTGAGCGCATCGCATGAGCGTGGGCGCAAAGGCTCCGAGCACGAAAACGCACCAAACGGCGTCTGCTCGCATCCCGACGAGGCCCATCCGATGGACGCGCGCGCCACGAGCGCATCCGTGATCGCGGACCTGACGCTCGCCGAGGTGTGGATGACGGCCGGTCCGCCGTGCCGCAACGAATACGATCGGTACGCGCTTCGCTCGGTCTTCGATGAAGCGCATGGTTGGAGAAGCGTGGCTCCTGCCTGACAGAGAACGGGGAACAACGTGGCCAAGATACGCGCCGTGCTGGGCGACATCAGCGTCGATAAGGCCGGAATCACCCTCACACACGAGCATTTGCGCTACGCGTATGCAGGCTGCGAATACGATCACCACAACCTGTTCGACGTCGAATCTGCGGCAACCCAGATCGGGAAGACGCTGCGGAACGGGATGAGCCAGCACGGCATCCGGACGATGGTGGACCTGACCCCTCCCGAGCTCGGGCGCCATCCCGACCTCATAGCGGAATCGGCACGGCGCAGCGGAATGAACATTATCGCCACCACCGGCTTCTACGGCGAGCACAACGCTATCGGTATTCCGTACTACTGGCGGCGCAAGTCGATCGAATACCTCCAGGAGTTGCTACTCCGTGACGTCACCGAAGGCATGGTGTACGACTACAAGCAGACGCCGTACAAAGCGGGAATCCTCAAGGTTTCGACCGGGGCATTGACCGCAGAGCCGAGCCCGGTCGGGCCCAACGGGCGCAGGATTGGCGTCTACGAAGATCGAGCACTGCGCGCGGCCGCAAGGGCGCAGCGCAAGCTCGGGTGCGCCATCAACACTCACACGCATCCGGTCGACTGGACATTGACCAATCCGGGTATCGAGATGCTCGATATCCTGGAAGAGGATGGCGCGGATCCGGGCAAGGTCATCATCGGACATTGTTTCATCAAGTCGACTACGGACCAGCTCGAAGCCATCTGCAAGCGCGGCGCCTGCCTGCAGATCGACCACATTGGCATTCCGTGGATGCACGAATCGGCCGACCAGCTCGACGAGATCATGGCGCGCCAGATCTGCGAGCTTGTCGACCTCGGCTATCTCGACCGGCTGGTGTTTTCATACGACCGTTTCTTCTTTCACGGACGTGGGCCGGTGACGAAGGAAGAGCCCGACCAGTTCAACACTAAAGTGCCGTTCGGATACCTGTTTGACAAATTCGCGCCGCGCCTCGAAAAGAAGGGATTCGGCGTGTCGGAGTTGCAGCGCGTGCTGGTCGACAACCCGTGGCGCCTGCTCGCATTCTGAGTTCAATGAGTTAGCCGAACCCAAGGAGGAATCGTCATGTTATTCATTTTCGGAAGGTGGCTGAGCGCGGCATTCGTCGTGGGGGCATTGCTGCATTCTGTCGTTGGTAACCTTGCCATTGCGCAGAGTGAGGGAGTAACGGCAGCGCGAGGCCTGCTGCCGGCCGACATCAAGCAGCGGGGCGTGCTGAAGGCCGCGATGCCGCTCGATTTCGAGCCGTACAATTTCCTGGACGACAAGAACCAGCAGGTCGGTTTCGACGTGGAGATATTCACGGCGGTCGCCGATGTTCTCGGCGTCAAGCCCGAGATCGAACGCCTCGGGTTTGCCTCGATCATCCCGGCCGTGAGCGGCGGGCGGGTCGATGTCGGCATGTCGGTCATGGGCATCCTGGAGGCGCGGCGCAAGCAGGTTTCGTTCACCCGCTACGCATTGCTGGCCAATGGCCTGATCGTGCGCAAGGGCAATCCGACCGGAATCAAGAATAATGACGCGTGCGGGCACTCGATTGCAGTGGAAAAAGGAACGCAGCCGGTTTTCGTATGGGAGGACATCTCGAAAAAGTGCGAAGCGTCCGGCAAGCCGGCGATTCAGCTATCGGTGTTCGATGGCAAAGGTCCGCAGGTGCTCGCCGTCGAGGCGGGTCGCGCCGAAGCGGCCGGCGTGAGCTATGCGACGGCCATCGTCGCCGCGAAGCACTCGAACGGCAAGCTCGAGCCAGCCCCCGGCGGTCCGGTCCCCGGGGCGACCGTCGACGCCGGGATCGCTTTCAAGAAGGACAATCTGCAGCTCGGCAAGGCGATCGAAGCGGCACTGAAGGTCATCATCGCTGATGGCAGGTACGCAAAGATCATGAACGCATGGGCGCTCGACGGGACCGCCGCTGATCCGGCGATCTTCGAGTAGATGGAGGATAAAGGCGGCGATCCCATGGCCGGGCTCGCGCCCGGCCCGCCTGTCCCGCTTCGCCGTCCGGGGCGCTGGGTGGCTTTCGCCCTTGCGCTTTTCTTGGCGGCGTGGTTCGGTCATCTCCTGGTCACGAACCCCAACTTCCAATGGCCGGTGGTCGGAAAGTATCTTTTCGACCGCAACATCCTGCGCGGCGTCCTGCTCACCATCGAGCTGACGGTGTCGGCGATGTGCATCGGCATCGCCCTCGGGATCGCGTTCGCGCTGATGCGTCTCTCCGACAATCCCCTACTGTCACTCTTCGCGCAGACCTACATCGTCTGCTTTCGCGGTACCCCGGCGCTCGTGCAGCTTATTTTCTGGTTCAACCTGGCCGCGCTTTTCCCGGTAATCACCCTCGGTATTCCTTTTTTCGGTCCCGACTTCATGACGGTCAATGCCAACGCGCTCATCACGCCGTTCGTCGCAGCCAATCTAGGCCTGGGGCTGTGCGAGGGGGCGTACATGGCGGAGATCGTGCGCAGCGGCATCCTCAGCGTCGACCCGGGCCAGCGCGAGGCGGCCGCTGCAGTGGGTATGACGCGCGCGCAGACCATGCGCAAGGTCGTCCTGCCGCAGGCGCAGCGTGTCATCGTGCCGCCGACGGGCAACCAGGTAATCGGCATGCTGAAGTACACCTCGCTCGCGAGCGTCATCTCGGTAACCGAGCTCCTCGCTTCTGCCGAGCTCGTCTACACGCGGACGTTCGAGACCATCCCGCTTCTGATCGTCGTCTCGCTCTGGTATCTCGCGCTCACCACCTTATTGACCGCCGGGCAGCGCCTGATCGAGCAGCACGTAGGCAGGAGCCACAGCGATGCGGGCCCGAAGCCGCGCCGCGAATTCGCGGCGGCCGTGGGGCGCAACCTGTTCCTCACGCCATGATCGTTGCCCGTGGCATCCACAAATGCTATGGCCATGTCGAAGTCCTGAAAGGAATCGATCTCGACGTCGATGCCGGCAAGGTGGTGTGCATCATCGGGGCCTCGGGCGCCGGAAAGTCGACCTTCCTGCGTTGCATTAACCATCTCGAGACACCCGATTCCGGCTACGTAACAGTGGACGGACACCTGGTCGGCTATCGCCGCGTCGGCAACCGGCTCCAGGAACTCGGCGAGCACGAGCTCTGTGCGGCCCGCGCCAATATCGGCATGGTGTTCCAGCGCTTCAATCTCTTCCAGCACATCACGGTGATCGAGAACGTGTCGCTCGCTCCCGTCATGGTGAAGAAAGTGCCGGCCCCGAAGGCGCGCGAGCGCGCAATGGCGCTGCTCGAGCGCGTCGGCCTGGCCTCGAAGCGCGACCGTTATCCGCGCCAGCTCTCCGGCGGGGAGCAGCAGCGCGTGGCGATCGCCAGGGCGCTCGCGATGGAGCCGCGCGTGATGCTGTTCGACGAGCCGACCTCCGCGCTCGATCCCGAGCTGGTCGGCGAGGTCCTGACCGTGATGCGCTCGCTCGCAGAGGACGGCATGACGATGGTGGTCGTCACGCACGAGATCGGCTTCGCGCGCGAAGTGGCGGACGAGGTCGTGTTCATGGACGGCGGAGTGATCGCGGAAAAGGGTCCGCCTTCCGAGATCTTGCGCTCGCCGCGCAACGAGCGCACGCGGGAGTTCCTCAGCCGGGTGTTGTAGAAACGCCGATTGGAGAGTTCAAACGCGTCTGCGACGAGCGCCGTGGGGGAAGGTGTACTGACGCAGGCGTGCGCATACTACCTTCTACGAAGTGTTCCCGCTCTTGTGCCCGCTCTGCGGGGCCGAGATGCGCATCGTCGCCTTCATCACCGACGCGTCCACGATACGCGACGTCCTCGTCCACCGCGGCAATCCCGCCGGCCGCGCGAACGTCCGCTCCTGGCAGAAACGTACGTCTGGTCCTGGCCCGCACGCGGACGTAGGTTCCACCGAAAAGCCGCCACTCGCAACCGAACGCTAAAAGGGTCGCGAGACGGCGCTGCCGAGCATTAAGTAGTTGCGGATGGCCTCGCCACGGCGCCAGCCGAAAAGACCGCTTTTTGCGGGGCTTTCGGCATCACCAAGATAATGAGCACTGTGCGAGCGCCTGCCAAAGCACGCGATTGCTCGCTGCATGCGGGCGGTAATCGGGATCGGCGCCGGCGGCGTCGCTCAGACACAATAGGGCAATCGACTTAGCGTCAACGAAAGCGCACCATTCGTGGACAAGTGTCCGTAATCGTGAAGGAATGACCTGTGACACGGTTGCTCGCGAAACGAAGAGTGATGGCCCTATTGTTCGCGTTGACGTTCGCCCTTGCAGCGCCGAGCGCGCACGCCATTGACCTCGTGGTGCACGCGTCAACGCTCGTGAAAGCCCTGAAGGCGCAGCTCTTCAAGGACCGGGGCCGTTATTACCTGCACCGGCCTGAGCGTTGCAATGATCCGTATCTAGAGAACCCTACCGTATCGTTCGAGCAGGGCCGCGTTTATGTCGGAGCGCATTTTGCCGGACGAATCGGCGCACTGATCGCGGGAGTATGCCAAACGGCAACAGAACCCAGCGCGATCATGCTCTCGGCCCGGCCTGTCGTGCGCTTGCAGGAAGCTGCCCTGGAAGACGTGCGCCTGGAAGGCGCGGACAAGCCAATGGTGGCCGCGGCATTGCAAAACCTGATCGGCGCCGATTTGCTCTCACCGCTGCACATCGACCTCCTCGAAGCGGTTCGGGCCCTGACAGCCCCGGATAAGACAGGCCCGTATGCAATCGTCGTGCGCGGGCTGGAATTGAGTAACCTTGCCGTGCAGAACCAGGAGCTTCACGTCACGGTGAGCGGTGCCGTTGAAATCCGCTAAGTCAATAGTGCAAGCGTCGGTTACGATTTTTTGATCGAGCTTTAAACGCTTGATGTAACGGCCAACGTGGGGCATTCATGCCGGTCCTGCCAGAGGGAACTGCTGGATCCTTGGCTTAAAAGGAACGTTGGGTAGGGGGTGCCGCCATAGCACTCGGTACGGCCCATGGAACTCGCATCCGAACGCCTGAAGTGTTGCGAGTGTCCGCTCTAAGGTTGCAACAATGTGAAACAATGAACGCCGCGTACCCGACCTGACCGCTGCGCATGGCTCTTGCGCTAGCAGCTCTGCGCACGGCGATGCAGATGCTCTTGAGTTCGCCGCAACGCTATGGACGCGTGCCTCAAGCTAGGGAGGCGAATTCGAACTCTAAGGGACCAGGTGCACACCCTGCTAACCGCTCTCCTGTCGATGCTGTTGCTCACCGGCACAGTCACCAGGGCAGACGAGCTCAGTCGGGAACAGGCCCTTCAACGACTCTCCCACGCCGACGCGCAGACGCGCCGCGAAGCCATCCTTCGTCTGGGGGAAGTTGGCAGGATGGGCGACGTGACACTGCTCGTAACAACGCTGCGCGATCCCAGTGAGGACATCCGTCAATACGCCGAGCAGGCAATATGGCGCATCTGGGGTCGCTCCGACAACCAAGAAGTGGACAGGCTCTACCAGACGGGTATCGAGCAAACGAATGCTGGTGACCTGCAGCAAGCGATCGCGACGTTCACTCGCATCATCGAAATCAAGCCCGACTTCGCGGAAGGGTGGAACAAGCATGCGACCCTTTATTTTCTTGTTGGCGATTTTCGCAAATCGCTAGCCGACTGTGACGAAGTCATGAAGCGTAATCGTATCACTTCGGCGCGCTCGCCGGCTACGCCCAGATCTACGCGCGCCTCGAGTATTACGATCGCGCGCTCGAATATTCTCACCGGGCACTGGAAATAAACCCCAACTTGGACGGAGTAAGGCGCAACATCGACGTGATCGAGCGCCTTATCGCGCAGCGGCGCAGGCAAATGATCTGACTCAACGAAATCGCCGCAAGTGGGCGACAAACATGTGATGTCGCCGTGCGGCGCATAGAGTCAGGCTCTGAGCGATTTGAGCTGCGCCTTGAGGCCGCGCGCGGCCAGCGCGTAGCCGCCGTCACTGCCATCGACAAAGTGCACGTGGTTTCCGTTGTAGGAAAACACGATGCAGGTCAATAGTGCTTCGCTTGACTTGTGCATTCCGTAAACCAGCCGGCCTTTGCGGTACTGCCCGTCAAGGTAGTCCTGCAGGTCCCGGCATTGCGCTTCGCTGCCGTCCATTACCATACGCAGCATGCCGTCGAACTTGCGGAAATCAGAGTTTTCCACCAAATCGTCGATGTAGTGGCTCCAGCGTACGGTCCTGGTGTCCATCTTGCGTGCGAACAGGTAGACGCCCGCGAGGTTGAGCAACACTATCCGTCCGAAATATTTGACCCGCCCCCAGGGGCTGAGCCGGCTTGAACGTACGCGCCACTCGTGGCTGAGTTGACGCGGATTGAACGAGAGCCGCATGCGTTCGGCGCGCAATGGGTGGTAGCTGGAGATGTCGCCATAGATCTGCGCGATCTTGTCGGACATCTTGCGGTAGCTGGCCAGGTTCACGTCGGCGTCGCTCGACACCGCAGCCACCAACAGCGCAAGTTTGTGATCACGAAAGCTCGGCACACTCTGCCAGCGGCACTCGAAACCCTCGAAGCTGCCCTCGCACAGGCCCTCGTCTTCCTGGACGCGCAGTACGCCTTGGGTCAGCGGGTCCTTGACCATGCGCTCGGCTTCTTCCCAGCCGCGTCCGGAGAAAGTCGGTTGCGTAACATTCGGTGACAAGCGAACCTTCGCCAGCCGAACCCACAGGCCCTTGTCGAGCAGGTCCGACACCCGGACCAAGCCGACACGCAACAACAGGTCGAAGTTCTCCCGCGACACCCGTTGGGCTTCCCGCAACGCCGGGATCGCGCGCTCACGCAAGGCGTCGGGCACGGCGAAGGTCGCGCCATCGCCGCCGAAAACAAACGGCATATCGACACTTCGGTCCACGTTGACGACCGCAGCGATACAGGCCACGCCGACGGTGTTGACCTTCTTATAGGCGCCTGCTTCGATCGCCTTCGTCGAGCCGATCACATCGGTGATGACGATCCACCAGTCACCCGGAACCTGGGCGTGCCGGTTGGTCTCGATGGCCTCGGCAAAGGACGCCAGTACCGGGAGATCGTGGTAGAAATTGACCGTCGTCACAAGTGTGTTGGACTGAAGCAGCGAGACCCATGAATTCTGGCCGTCCAGGCCTCGATCGCGCAATCGCGAACCAATCACGGTCTCCCCGGCCCACCTATTCTGGGGTTGAGCCGGAAGTGGGCGGAGCCTTCCTCTCCCGCGCCTTCGCTATCGCATCCTTGCAGGTCGCAGATACCTGAGCTTCGTTCTGCTTCAAGCAACCAACGATGCGGCCGCCTCCAGGCTGAACTCCTGAGCAGAACTTCTCCACGTCGGCCTTACAGGCAGCGCGTGGGCTGGTGCTCCGTGGTTGGTCGGCGGCCAGGGCCGCGCCTGACGACAATACGACGACTGCGACGAACGGAATCAGGATGCTTTTCATTGAGACATACCTCAGTGGTGGATGACCCGACGATTAACGTCCGACCAGCCGCCGCCGCTATCGCGAAGATGTAACGAACGGTGTCGCGGGTTTGCGCCTGGTGTGAGGGGCGCTGGCCGTCCGCGCCCGCCATAGAGGCCCTGGTCCTTGGCTCGAGATGCGAAGACTCAGTGTGGGCGTGAGCTATAACTCGTCGCCCCGGGCCCAAGGTACCCAGTACGACGATTTCAAAGATTGGCCAACGATCTTCTACGTGACTATCGGGCTAGGTGAGAAAATCTGATCAGCACTCTATGACCCGCTGGCCCGACCTCGAAGGAGTCCCTTAATGCGCTACGAGCTCTACTACTGGGCGTCCATCCAAGGACGCGGCGAATTTGTGCGGCTCGCGCTCGAAGAGGCTGGCGCGAGCTACGTCGATGTCGCCCGCACCGATGGCGGCGAAGCGCGAATGGTCGCGCTGCTCGACGGCGATACAAACGCCTGTCCACCGTTCGCGCCGCCGTTTCTGAAGGCCGGCAACCGCCTAATCGGGCAGACAGCGAACATTCTGTTGTTTCTCGGCGAGCGCCACGACCTTGCGCCGAAGCGTGAGGCGGGACGCTTGTGGACGCATCAGCTCCAGCTCACTCTCGCGGACCTCGTCGTCGAAGTGCACGACACCCATCATCCGATTGCGTCGAGCCTGTATTACGAAGACCAGCGGCGCGAAGCGAAACGGCGCACCGCCGACTTCGTGACGAATAGGCTGCCGAAATACATTGGCTATTTCGAGCGCGTGCTCGCGCGCAACCCACGCGGGACCGCTTACCTTGTCGGCGGCCGGCTCACGTACGCCGACCTGTCGTTGTTCCAGGTCGTGGCCGGGCTGCACTACGCCTTTCCGAATGCGATGGCACGGGTTGCGCGACGGTATCGGCACGTGATGGCGCTGCACGCGCGCGTGGCGGCCCGTCCGCGGATTGCCGCGTACCTGGCCTCGGAGCGCCGCCTGCCATTCAACCAGCAGGGCATCTTTCGCCACTACGCGGAGCTCGACCGGTGATCGCGCCGGTCAGCCGACCAGTGAAGCCTTCTCCCGCCGGGGACCACGCACCTGGACTGGCGCCCCTACCAGCACTGGCGCCCAGTGCCTCGTCCGTCGCGCCCAACAATGGCGCCAATCCACACGGCGACATGAAGATTCGTGATTTTCATCTACGAACTTTCTTCTGCCCGCCGGAGTCACATTGCGGCTGTGCATTGATAGCATTTAACCGAGCCCGGACCGTTCTTACTGATCGGTCGGTTGCGCGTCAAGGCCGTAGCATCAGGTTGCCCGAGGTGCGGCCGGTAACTGCCATCCTGGTGCAAGGAATTCGTCGATGAAGATCTCGGAGGCATCCGAAGTGCCGCAGCATCCGGGCGAGGCCGCGTCTCCGAACGGTCTTACCGGAAACATCGTTGCACGGGAGAATCTAGCGGTTCCTGCCCTTGTGGCAATCACGTTTGGCAAATTCGATAACGTGCTGCGCGCGCGTTTGTTGGGCCGCCTGCTCGGTTCGGTCGGCCCCCTGGCGTTGGCAGTCGTCGGCGGCGGCGCCTGTGCCAAATACCTCCGACACGCCCGATGGCCTGAGATCCCGGTATCGTTCGAGGACGCTGCGCGCGCCACCTCGAGTCAAGTTTACGAACTCGTGCGCTACGTCGAACAGAGCAATCCGCAGCTCCTTGACGGACTATTGACCGCGCTTTCGCGGGATGGAGTGACGATAACGGCGATGGGCACGGCGATCGCGGCTCTTGCGGTCAGGCGCCTCTCGGAACGCAAAGGCCCGGCGGACGCCTAACTGTCTCCGGGCACTCGCCCGATCCCCGGCAGTTTGATGGCGGGATGGCGCAGGTCGAAACCGGTCACCAATCCGAGCACGTTCAACTCCACGCCCTCATCACGGCCGGCGGTCACCCCGAGGAGGCCGGACAAGGACAGTTGCAAACCGGTCCCACTGGGTGTTCGCGCCAGGATCTGGCCCACGGGCAAATAATCCTTGCCGATCGCGATCGATGGCAGCGTCAAGCCGAGCTCGGGGATCTTCCGGCCAAGGTGAGCGACGAAGGTGTTGCTGTTCGGACCGGGCCACGCGCTGTAACTCGTGGCGTGCGGATAATCGGCCGCGGCTTGGGGCAGCTTGGCGATCACCGCCTCGGCGTCGGCGCCGCGAAGGTCGCGGATCAAACTCGGTGCCGCGCCGTACCACTCCGCATCGGGGGCGCCCCAATCGGAGATGGAAACCGATGAACCGCCGGCACGCGCGTACCAGCCGATCACTTCGTAGCGCGTGTAGCGGTCGGCGCCGGCCGGCTTGGCCGCGAGCCAGGTGTGAACGGCGAAGGCGCCGCGCCAGCCGAACGCGCGGCTCGCGTACACCTGCACCACCGCCCCGCGGTGGGTCGCGGGGTCGGGGGCGAGGCCCGCCGATCGGTGTGTCGCCGTGCGCCAATCGCCATGGAATGCGACGCGCCCCAAGGCAAGCGTTAGCAATGGCCCGGAAAGCAGCAACGCCACGAGCAGGAGCAACCACCTGGCTACGCGCGCACTGGCAATCGTGATCGTCGTGACTTCAGTCATGGAAAGAGGAAAGACGGCGACGAGTGTACATGGTGCCTGGAGTGCACGCGAGAACCCAAGCGCGGCAGGGGATATGCAAGCGGATTTTGAGGACGTACGGTGGACGCCGCTTTACGAGTCAGCCGCCTTGCGCGCAGGTCGAGCGGCGCGCCACTCGCAAGTGGAGCGGTCGAGCGTTGGATGGGCGCTTACGACCGACAACCGCCCATCCGACGTGGCGATTGCTCCGGCGAGCATCAGACTAAACTTCTGTCCGGGCCGTAATGGAACGGCGCGCAGAGTTTGGATCCCTGGCGACGCGACATCCCTCATTGGTAATCCTCCTCGCGCTGGTGCCGTAGCGCGAGAATGTTCACCGTGCTGGTGGAGTCGATTTCAAACAGCGCTATGTATCCCGCAGAGCCAAAAGGAATGATAAGTTCTCTCAGAAATGGATTATCAGGGAGCGCCTTACGGCAAGAGAACGGCGAGAAACGCAGTAACTCTACCGCCTCTTTGATTGCGTCCAAGGCGCGCTCTGCTGCAGTCAGGTCCTTGTCCAGCAGGTAGTCATAGAGCCGCAGTAGATCGTCTTCTGCCTCCGGTGTGAAGCGAACCTTGTAGCGTTTCACCCAACTAAGCCGCGCGTTGCTTCGCTTTGACCAGCTTACGCGCAAGTTTCTCGATCACCCTGTCGGCCGAGACATATTTGCCCGTTTTCTTCGCATGCGCAGCGCTCGCCAGCCCTCGCGCGATGAACTCCTGTCGAGCCTTGCGGTACTCAATGCTCCGAGTCAGCGCATCGAGCAGGAAGCTGGAGAGAGTCTCGCCCTGCTCCAGAACAGCTTCGGCTTGCTTGCGCAGCTCTGGGGATACGCGAAGCGGCGGGATAGAAGTGGTTTTCATGAATGGCCTGAATTGCATTGCAGATGCGATGCATTATATCTGCTTTTCGTGTCTGCGCGATATCAGCAATGAGCTTCATTTCGATCGCTTTCCGCGAGGCGCGGAGCCGCATGTGTCGGCTCTGCACGAGAACATGGATTGCCAGCGAGTTACCGCAGCCGTCTCGAGCTCGTCGTTACAGTTTCCGATCCGAATCCGGCGCGGGCCAGCACGCACACGGAGATGCTATCCGGCCACCGACGCACATACCGCTAACGCGTCTAGCTGGCCAGTCTCGTCCGCAGCCAAGTGTTGAATTTCGCAAGCGCCGCGCCCGCACTCTGGCAAGTCGCCCGGCCTGCGCCACCCACGAGAGATCAGGTACGTTGCATCGAGATGCTTCGTCTTCTGGGCGTACCACTGCAACGCAAAGATCGACTTCAGTCGACCCGGTAAGCCCACCGACAACTGCTACGTCGAAACCTTCAACGGGTCCTTGCACGACGAATGCTTGAATGTTCACTGGTTCGACACGATCAACGACGCTAAAGCGATCACCGAGGCTTGGCGTCGCGACTACAATGAGACTCGACCTCACATGGCTCTCAAAGAATGTGGCACCAGAGGAATACGCCCGCGATTTGGGCGCTCAGAACGCCAAAAACTAATCGTCAAAACGCTCCGGGAAATCGAAGCAGCTCAAAAAACGGCTTTACTGACTTCAAGCCGGCACTAAAAATCGGGGCAGGTCGCATTAAAAATACTCATTCAAGAGATACGTTTTCCGATATCCCATCGGATGGAAGATCAACCTCTCCACAAAGGGTGTGGGACAAATTGTCGGCAACAAAGCGAGTCTGACGACGCTTAAACGAATGTGTCGACGTTTTTTACGTTACCGAAACTTTGGGCAGAAGGCGGTCGCGGTAAGTGGCTGAACCTTCGCAATTTGGTCGGAGATGGAACGCCTCTTGCAACGTGCATGGATAGTGACGTATTTCACAGCACGAGTGTGGAGGCCAGATGAAGTCCATCCTTGATCCGTCGTTCCGCTACACGAAAAGTGTGGAAACTGATTTACGAAAAACCTTTGCTAGAGTCCGCCGCGAACTGCGCAAACAACAGCAAGAACAGTCGACGGTTAGCGCCGAAGTGATGAGAAAGGTTCTTCCCTTCCATTCTCGCAAGGCCGCGCTGTAAAGGCATCGGGCGGGAAGTAAATAACTTGCCGCTACGGGCAGGAAACTCAAGGATTTGTCGCTGCGACAAGCTAAGGAAGGAACGATGGACGGGCTCAACTCCGCTGGCCGAGTGACCCTGAACGCCGAGGGTACGCAATACGCCGCCTCGTATCAACTCCGGTGCGGAGTCATTACGGTGACATTCGGATCGGCTTCAAGAGTGATTCGAGTGGGAGAAGCGGTAGCTGCTCCACAGTCTCTGGCACGGACGATTCTGAGAAAAATGGTGACAGAAAATTGCCAACGCACGGAAATAAAGCCGAGAGATCCGCGACCATTGCGCGCGAGCACACAGACATTGAGAGGAGGCGGCGGTTAGCAATTGCAGTTGGACCGAATCGACGAGCTACGCGCTCGCTGCCTGACTCCAGTTGACGATTCTGCGGTGTTCATGGTGCTGTATTCGACCCCCGGCGTTTCGGGGGTTCTTTTTGGTTGGGTCGTTCCGTGGAATTAAGATTGTTGGAATCAATGCGACCATTAAATCCAATCGCCGATATGTTCTTGGCCGTCTTCATAGCGGTGCCGCAGCTCAATGCACGAACCGAACGCCGAGTTGATTCTGGTTGCAGAGGGTCTACTCAACGGCCGGTGTCGGCCACTATGTATAGACGCGAACTATGTATAGTTGGCGGACGCTTGACCGTCGAAGGCCGCTGGCAACGCCATCAGCGCCGGGCGCTCGGCTTGCTCAAACACTTCCCAGCGCGTCTTCTCGGTTTGCTCAGGATGCCGGATGCGCTTGGCGATCTCGACGCACTTGCGCGCCAGCAGAGCGTTGAGCTCGGCCAGATCCTTACACCGCAGGCGCGGCGTGAACAGTGTCTCCCGCACGTGTCCAACCTGGTTCTCGACCTGTCCCTTCTCCCACCCGGCCGCCGCCGTGCACGCCACCGGCTCGATCAGGTAGTGGCTGGCCATCCGCAGAAAGCGCCGGTTGTACTAGTTCCAGCATTACTATGCGCGGCGCGCAGGGCGACCTACAAGTTGCAGTATCAGCACAGCTGCGATGCCCTCCGCCGAGTCGCACCTAGTTCTCCGATCATCCCGCGGCACTCAGTGCTTTCGCCAGTCGAAATCGTTCGTTTCGCAGAGGGCTCTTGGTATCAGTCGTGACTGCTCATCCCCATTGCCGCGTACTTTTCCTCCAGACGATCAAACACCTTGTCGGCCAGAACGCCCGGGCCGCTCATAATTCCAGCTCGAATCGCGTCTTTCAGTTCCGCCACCATCCGGACCTGCCGTTTTTCCTGCTCTTCCAAGAGTGCCTCCCAAAAGAATGATCGATCAACCTTGGCGATGCTGCGCTCTCCTCACCATCGTCTCTGTCGTTCATCGACAGCTTGCGCAATCTAACCTAAGCGAGGAACTTAGCAATCGCACAGTCCAGAGTCTCTTGGTTACCGCCCGCCGTTGTCCATAAGAAGGCTTCGCTACAATTCGTCGCCATCCATATCGGCGCGTCGAAAACGTGAGCTTCGCTCCCCACTCTACATTGGCCGCAATTACCGAGGGCCATCATAGCGAGACCTGTCGATTTGGAATCCTTGGGTCGCCGTCGGTAAAGGAATCTGCGAACCACGCGATTCGACGTTGCAGGTTGGGGTATCACATCGGCGTTGCACACCATTAGCGCCAGCTGTTTGCACCCCAATCAGGATTAGCGCGTTGGCACCAACACCGCTGGTTTGAGGCGAAGCTTCTTTGCCCGACGCGCGTAACCCCGGTCATCGAACGTCAGCAGCTCGCTGCACGCGCTACTCGCGGCAAGATGCAGCGCATCGGCAAAATCGATTCCATTCCGGCAGTGGCCCAATGCTGCTTCAATTTCGTCACGGTCTTCGACGGTGATCCCCGGTAGCGCAATCAGATGTGCCAGGCACTCGATCACCTTGCTCTCCGACTGTTCGGCTACATACCGCAACACCCATTCGAGTTCCAGGACCACGGTCTTGGGAATGAACACGTCGCCAGCCGTAAGGACGCGAGCAGCAATACGCCCCTGCACCGCATCGTCGCGGAGGTAGAAGCGTGCAAGGATGTTCGTGTCAACCGCGCGCACGCTTCGCTGCCTTCTTCATCGCCAACCCACCGTGCATCCGGTCTACTGCAATCCGAGGGCCCTTGTAATTCAGGATGGCCGCCCCCTCTTCGATGCGTGAAGAGGCATGCCGCTTGACCAGCTTGAGCCGAGCGCCGCCGCCCGCGACGTCGAACTCGACCTTGCTGCCCGCAGTGATGCCCAAGGCGTCCCGAACCCGTTTCGGGATGGTGACCTGACCCTTACTGGTGACCGACACCGCCATGGGATCGCCTCGTGAGTAATACCGAGTAATAATTCTACCAAGGTTTAACTCTGGGTGGGCCGCCAGCGTGCTGACGGGGCGTGACCATCTCATCCGTCCCGACGCGCGGACTACAACGGTGGCTCCCCATTCGGGCATGGTAGACCCACGGACTAGAAATCCGCGGGTCGCATTTGTTAACTTCCTGTACCGAAAAGAAAAGCGGCGCCGCTAGGACGCCATTGTGCTCAATTCTGGCTACACTTTGGCTACAGTTCGAGTCGATGTTAGTGAATGCTATCGCGGAAACATAGATCTGTGGCTCCCCGACCAGGGCTCGAACCTGGGACCTGCGGATTAACAGTCTGTCGCGGACCGCCGCTCTTTCAGCGACTTAGACCAAAATCCGTTCCGCAATTATCCCAAATTAGACGCCGCCAAAGCCTTTACTGGCGCGGCGTCCCTCGAAATTGCGGAACGGAATCCGGTCCGTGCTCGATTTCGGTTTCTCCACAAACGGCGCTGAGCTTGGGAGGGAGGTTCACTCCCCTCGACTTCGCCATCGCCGAAGCAATCTTCTCCAGAAGATCGAAGCGTTCATCGGCAAGGGTGTGTGCCCACCGGCTCACCTCTTGCT
>WNGK01001372.1_pt1 | contig 26320 bp, 18 predicted proteins | sample 5400601 | NCBI WGS metagenome assembly WNGK01 (sample SAMN13153376, study PRJNA577476) | soil metagenome | isolation source: 60 cm soil or saprolite under Garry oak tree replicate 1 | place: USA:California | collected 2016-06-15
TGATCAAATCTCCCGAGCCCTTTCAAATTGCTCAAGAACAATCTCGGTTTCGAAAGAGCAACGCCTGTGCCGCCGAGAAGTCCAAACAATTGAGCATCGCATCCAGGCAACTGTCGCGCAGAGGCAACGCGATCTGTCTGTTCTGCAGCGGTTGCGCAACAAATGCACGACTGGTTTTCGTCGCATTGACACTCCTAAAACCGCTCTCTATCATCGACGGCAAATGCCAACCAAGCAATCCGCAACTGGTAGCAAGCCGGTCGAGCGAGTCTTTCTGATCGATTCGATGTCGCACATCTTTCGCGCGTTCTACGCGCCGATGGCGAATCGCGCGGCTCCGCTCGCAACTTCCAAAGGACAAGTCACGCAGGCAATCTTCATCTTCACAAACATGCTGCGCAAGCTTTTGCTTGAAGAGAAGCCGCAGTACATCGCCGCGATCTTCGAATCGGGCGAAAAGACTTTTCGCCACGAGACGTTTGCCGATTACAAAGCGAACCGTTTGCAGATGCCCGACGATCTCGCGTCGCAGCTTCCGTACATCATTCGGCTGTGCGAAGCCTTCAACATTCCCGTCATCAATGCGCCCGGATACGAAGCCGATGATGTGATCGGCACGCTCGCGGTGCAGACCACAAAAGCAGGCTTGCAAGCCGTCATCGTATCCAACGACAAGGACATGTGCCAGTTGGTTGACGACCCCTTTGTTGTTTGCCTGCGTCAGAATTCGCAAGTCGTCAAACGCAAAGAATATGTGCCGCCCATCGAGTGGTGTGACGAAGCCTGGGTGCAGAAGAAATTCGGCGTAACAGCCGCGCAAGTAGTCGATCTGCTGGGATTGATGGGCGACTCAATCGACAATATACCGGGCGCGCCCGGCATCGGCGCCAAGGGCGCGGTCCAGTTGATCCAACAGTTCGGCTCGATCGAGAACGCGCTCAGTCATTGGGAAGAAGTTAAGCACAAAACGTATCGCGAGTCGCTGCGCGACAACTCCGACCTGATTCGACAATCAAGAGAGCTGGCGCGGATCAGAACTGATCTGGAAGTCGACCTGGACCTCGAACAACTGAAAGCGAGAGAGCCGGATCGGGTGGCTGCCTACGAGCTGTTTCACGAGCTGGAGTTTTCGGCCTTGACGCGCGAATTCGCCGACGCCGCCCAAGCAGGACCGGCAAAAGCCGAAGCCGCGCGCGATTACCGTTTGATTCGCAAGCAATCCGAGCTTGCGGGTTTGATCCAAAATCTTTGGACCGCTGACCGTCTCGCAATAGCGATCGCCGAACCAGCCGGAGCCGGCGCAGGCGAACAACAATGCTTGCTGCCCGAGGACGGCGCGATCGGAATTGCGCTGTCGACTGCTCCCGGCCAGGCAGCTTACATTGATCTGGAAAAGTTTGCCGAAGGACGCGAAGCAGCGCTTGCATCGTTGCGCGAAGTGCTGGCAAATGGGTTGCTTGAGAAGTCGGTCCACGATCTGAAGCGGTCGGTCGGTCTGCTCGCCTCGCTCGACACCACGCTGGAAAACGTCAAGGACGATACGTTCCTGGCGGCTTATTTGCTGGATCCGAATCGCAGCAAATATGAGCTGGAGGACCTGGCGCGCGAAGCGCTCGACACCGATGGCCGCAATCAACCGGCTCGAGAATGGACTGAGTCGCAGTGGGGGGCAGCAGCGGCGGCCGATCTGACACTGCAGACCGCGCGGGTTTTGCACGAACGCATACTGGAAAAGAAACTCGAAACGATCTATGCGGAGGTCGAGCTGCCGCTGGCGCCATTGCTTTATCAGATGGAGCGGGCCGGCTTGAAAGTCGATCGCAAAGTGCTTGACGATCTGTCGAACTTCCTGGGGCAGGAACTCGCAAAGTTAACTGAACGGATCTACCAGCTCGCCGGTCATGAATTTAATATTGGCTCGCCGAAGCAAGTAGGCGATGTGCTCGCTGATCTCAACATCAGTTCAGGCCGAAAGACCTCTACCGGTCGCATCTCCACGAGCAAGGCAGTGCTCGAGGAACTGGCGCAAACGTTTGAACTGCCACGACTGATTATCGAGTATCGAGAGCTTGATAAACTCAAGAGCGTCTACACCGACGCGTTGCCGCACCAGATCGCCGCGGACGGTCGCATTCACTGCCAGCTCAATCAAACTGTGGCGGCGACGGGACGTCTGTCGTCCAGCGATCCCAATCTGCAAAACATTCCGATTCGCAGCGAGCTGGGCCGGCGTATTCGTCGCGCCTTCGTCGCTGAAACAGGAAACAAGATTATCTCCGCCGATTACTCGCAACTTGAGCTTCGCTTGCTGGCGCATATCACGCAGGATCCGGTGATGCTCGAAGCGTTTCAAAAAGGCGAAGACATTCACGACCGTACGGCGCGGCTGGTTTTTGGCGCGAAGACAGATGCAGAACTAAAGGAAGCGCGGCGCTTTGCCAAAATCGTCAACTTCGCGATCGCTTACGCGATCGAGCCCTGGGGTTTGTCGCAACGCGTTGGCATCTCGCGTGAGGAGGCAAAGAAAGTCATTCAGGATTACTACGACACCTACAAAGGGGTGCGTCGCTACATGGAAGAAGTGCCGGTAAAAGCCCGCGAACATGGCTATGTGCGTTCGATCTACGGGCGCATCCGTCCGCTGCCGGGCATTGGTGATCGCAACGCCAACATTCGCCGGGCGGCGGAACGCGAGGCGATCAACATGCCAATCCAGGGCACGGCCAGCGACATCGTAAAAATTGCCATGCTTCACGTAAACGAGGCTTTCAAACGCGAAAAGCTGAGCGCGAAGTTGCTAATGCAAGTGCATGACGAGCTGCTGGTTGAAGCGCCCTCGGGCGAAGCTAAGCGCGTCGCGGAAATTCTCAAACAGGAGATGGAATCCGCGGTCCAACTCGATGTGCCGCTGGTCGCCGACATCGGGATCGGTGACAATTGGATGGACGCGAAACCGTAGTCTGGCGGTTTGGAATCCGGTATAGTTCTCGGAGCATCCCCCGCACAAGTTTCCGAAGCATCGCATGGTCACGCCTAACGAACAGCCTCCTTCGCAAGAAGAAGAGTCCCGGGTGGTTTATCGTCGCGTCGAACCGCAGACGCGTCCCGGCGCGCAGCCCGAGTTCGATCGCGGAATAGCGCCGGCGGTCACGCCCCTGGTAATTGGCTTCACCCTGCTTTTGATCGTTATCTCGGTGCTTGGGTACCTCAGTGTGCGCCGGATGGACGAAGTTAGTATTCAGGTGCTCGATCTGGAGCATCAACACGCAGCCCGAGTCAGCCTTTTGCTCCAACTGCGCCTTGCCCTAACCAAATTAGACACGGAAGCTCGTTTACGCCAGCGCGCCGAGGCGCGCAGAGAGCTGATGCCTCCGTTCGACGTTCGTCTGGGCACGGCGCGCGGGGAAATGGGCAAGCTTCTGTTATTGATGGAACGTCCGCCACTTTCCGGCGAGCCAAAATGGAAACAATTCCGCGGCGACCTTGAGTCGTACGTCGAGATTACAGAGGATCTTCGGCGCTACTCTCTCGAAGGATTTGCGAAGTTTGGCATTGTCGATAACGAGTTGAACGATCTAATAAGCGACTCGAGCAGGGAGCAGACCGAAATATTTCAAAAGAGCGAAGCCATCGAACAGAAAGCGGCTGGTTCGATCCGTTCCTGGAGTCTGATTGCTTTACTGGTAGGTGTGGTCGTGGCCGCGGGAACCATCTGGGAAGTGCAGCGACGGTTTAGGCAGATGCACCGGAGCATGGATGAAGCTCGGCGCGAGCGCTCGTTTAGCAATCAGATGCTCGAGGGCATGGTCAGCGCAGTCGTCGCCATTGATGAGCACGATCGGATCCGCAGCGCCAACCTGGCCTTCTTCGATATTTTTCCGACCGCCAGCATCGGCGCTTCGGTCCGCGAGAAGTTTGCAGCCGAAGAGGCGATGAAAATGCTCGAAGCCACGCTTGGTTCGCGCGTGGAAAAGGCCGTGTACCGCGGACGCTGGGTCTGCCCGCCCGGCGATCAGGATAGCTTAGAGAAAACTTTCGATGTTTATTCATCGCCGTTGGCGATCGATGGTGATCAGGGCCAGATCGTGACCTTGGTTGACGCGACTGAGGCGGCCGAGTCGGAGCGGACATTGCGCCGGTCTGATTCGCTGGCCGCGGTGGGCCAGGCTACAACTCAGGTGGCTCACGAAATCAAGAATCCGCTGGGCAGCATACGCCTCGGTGTTTCGATGTTGCGAGACAGTGTGCCGGGAGATAAGGACGCCTTGCGCACGATCGAGCTGATTGAGCGAGGCATCGATCACTTGAACAAACTGGTGGTGGATGTAACTCAATTCTCGCGTCAGAAACCGTTGGAGCGGTCGGATGCTGACCTCCATGATCTACTGAATAAGAGCCTCGATTTGATTGCCAATCGAATCAGAGAGAAGGGCACCGCGATCGAAAGAAGATTTGACGAGCAGGCAGTGCGCGGTTACTGGGACGCCGATCAATTGCGCCAGGTGTTCCTCAACGTAATCGCGAACGCCGTCGATGCCAGTCCGCAGCACGCGCCCGTGACAATCACGACCGGGCTTGTGAGCGCAGAGGTAGGCGGCGCAGCGAAGCGCTTTGCGCGCGTTGTGATTTCAGATCAGGGAACTGGTATGGACCAGGCTACTTTGGAACGCATCTTCGAACCGTTCTTCTCCAAGAAAAGGCGCGGCACGGGTCTTGGGCTGGCGATTGTGAAGCAGATTGTCGAACAACACGAGGGAAGGATCTCTGCCGAGAGCGAAGTCGGCAAGGGCTCGCGGTTCACGATCGATTTGCCGCTGTGATCAAAGTTTAGAAATGATGAGTCTTGGTCGAATGCTCAGTCCTGAACCTGAGTTTACCCACCGGTCGAGTATTTCAGAGCGTTGAACGCTTTTCGCGCCGCTGCGACGGTGCGGTCGATTATGCCAACATCGTGCGCGGTGCTCACGAATGCCGCCTCAAACTGCGATGGCGCGAGGTAGACGCCTTCATCCAGCATGGCGTGAAAGAATTTGCCGTACAATTCGCGATTGCTTCTGTTGGCTGTTCTCCAATCAACTACTGGCTGGTCGGTGAAGAACGTGGTCCACATGGAACCGACACAATTCGTGATCGTCTTGAGTCCGGCGTCAACGGCCGCGCGTGACAGACCGCCGCACAGCCGAGCAGTTGCTTTTTCAAGTTCCTCGTAGACTGACTTGTCACGCAAGCGGCGCAGTGTAACTAGCCCGGCGGTCATGGCCAACGGATTACCTGAAAGTGTGCCTGCCTGATAGATCGGCCCGGACGGCGCGATGTGTCGCATAAGATCCTTGCTGCCGCCGTAAGCGCCTACAGGCAGACCACCGCCGATGATCTTCCCGAGCGTCGTGATATCGGGCATGACACCGTAAAGCTCCTGCGCGCCGCCGCGCGCAACGCGAAATCCGGTCATTACTTCGTCGAAGATCAGCAGCGCGCCGTGCTTGCTTGTCAACTCGCGCACAGCTTTCAAATAACCTTCCTGCGGCGGAACGCAGCCCATGTTACCGACGATGGGTTCGATGATCACGGCAGCAATATCCGTGTGTTGCCGGAAAACTTCTGCGAGTGCCTGCGCATCGTTGAACGGAACCGTGATTGTATTTTGCGCCAGTGAAGCCGGAACGCCGGGACTGTCAGGCAGGCCCAAGGTCGCCACACCTGATCCGGCCTTCACCAGCAAGCTGTCGCCGTGACCGTGGTAGCAGCCTTCGAACTTGATGAGTTTGTCGCGCCCTGTCACGCCGCGAGCGAGACGAATTACCGACATCGTAGCTTCCGTGCCGCTGTTGACCATGCGCACCATCTCGATTGAGGGCACGGCATCGATGATCTCTTCGGCGAGTTCGACCTCAAGCTCATTGGGCGCGCCGTAACTTGTGCCACCTGCGAGAGCGTCAGTCAACGCGCTGATAACCTCCGGATCGGCGTGGCCCAGGATCATCGGACCCCACGAGCCGACGTAATCGATGTAGGTGCGACCGTCTATATCAGTCATCGTCGCGCCCTTCGCGCTGCGAATGAATCGCGGAATGCCGCCCACGCCACGAAACGCGCGCACCGGCGAATTCACGCCACCCGGCATCAGTTCCAGCGCGCGCGCGAAAAGCTGCACCGATCTATCGTCTTCCTTGTCGCGAATCGCAATCATTGATTTCAGCTTTCTATGAGTTCGATGCAATGAAGGTCTTCGAAAGCGTTCAGAGCCTTCAATGTCCGGCTCAAGCAGACATCCGTGTCCATTCCCTTCAACCATTGCCAGGTGGGAATGAAGATGTTCCTAATCGCAGACCAACGGTAATCCTTCCAGCACTGTTCCCAGCCGTAGCGTTCTACGCCGCGAGCCAGCAGACCCTGATGATAACGCCGCAGGAGTTTCTCTTCCATCTCAGCGCGTCGCTCCGAATCCCAGAACAGCGTCATCATGTAGGCGAGATCGCGCGGGCCGATGTGCGCGTGCCACAATTGCCAATCAACGAGAATCGCGCGGCCGCCTGCCATTCTTGGATATAAGAAGTTCCACGTGTGTGCGTCGCCGTGTGTGAGCGTCAGGCCCTTCGCCGTGGTGAGACGTATCCATGGTCGAGGGAAAGTCGCGAGCACCTTCGCATAAATCCTGCGATGCTCGGTTGCGAGGCGATCACCGAGGACGGCAGCAAAGCGCTCATGGTTGGAGGCCATTTCTCGTGCGAGGCTTTCGACCTGCGCCAGGCTAAGAAACCGGCCGACATCAGTTCCCAGTCCGGGATGCTCCCACCAGTGGGCGTGGATTTGAGCGAGACTATCAACGGCCAGAGCACACTCGTCGAAAGAAGGAACCTGAGAGGCAGGCGCGTGCGTTGCAGATAAATCCTCGAGCAGCAAGTGCCAGCGTCCACTCGCGCGAGCAAAAGCCGCATCGAAGCAGCGCGGCAGAGGTGGGTCCAGCATCTCTCTTGCAGCGCGGCGGTAGAAAACGATCTCTGCGGGCGGCTCCTCGCGCGCCTCTTCTGATTCGGCCTTCTGAATCTTCAAGAACAGGTGGCGGGGCGCCGCCGCATCCACATCAGGGGTGTAGGTAATCTCAAGACACGCCACTACCGAAACGAATAGCTCGCGACGAGATTTCAGACCGACGCCGGCGACGCTTCCACGAGTGAGCGCACCGCTGCGCCGAAGGACCTCGCTCATCCACGCCGGCGTCAATCCTTCGACCTCGTTAACGGCTACCGAGTTGGCTTGCATCTGATTCAGATACGTTGACCGCTTTCCTTCGGTTCAACTGTTACAGTACGGAAACTCGACATGCGCACTAAACCGGACGCTGCGCCTTTTGGTTTTGAGAGAAATTTGCGCTGGGTGTAATGAACGACCACCTTCGCATCCTTGCTCGCCTGGCTGAACCTGGCCGCGAGCTGCGCGGCCTCGATCACGGTGCGATGTGGAATTTCCCGGCGACTGGAATTTCGCACAATGACGTGCGAGCCAGGATAATCGCCGGCGTGCAGCCAGAGGTCGTGCGGCCGGGCGACACGAAAGGTCAGCTGATCGTTATCGCGTGCCGCGCGGCCGACGAGAATTTCATAGCCATCGGAAGAAAGGTAACGACGCGTGCCGGGAATTTTCTCCGGACGCTTTTCCTTTCGCGCACGAACTCGCGACATCTTCTGATCGGGTGATTGGTGACCAAATGCGGCAAGTGCGTTTTCATCGCGGGCAGCCACTATCCTTTCAAGCTCAGCTTGTTTACTTTCCAACCTGGCCAGCTCCGGTTGCAATTCTTTCAGGCGCTTCGTGATCTCTCTGGTTGCTCTCTTGGCTTTTGAATATCTCGAGAAATACCGAGCTGCCTCGGCCTGCAGCGTTGAATTCTTGTCGACCTCGATCTCGATCACCGGCGCGTCTTCAGCGTAGAAGTCCTTAATCCTGACCTTGTTGCCCTGGCGCTCGGCGTTGGCAATGTTGGCGAGCAACAGATCTCCGATGCGTTTGTGTTGTTCGGCATCACCATGGCCCGCAAGGTCCGCTCTGAGATGGCGTTCCAGTTTTCTCAGACGCGCAATCTCATTGCGCAGACGCGTGCGCGCGGCGCCGGCGTGCGTATCGAACGCGCGGAAGACCTCGAGACGTTGATAATAATCGTCCGCCGCGGCCGAGAGCGATGCAAACGAACCTTTTTCCAACGGGGGTCCGCTGCCGATTGAATCCGCCCGCGGTGAAGGGGTCTCGTACAATTCACCAGGGCGCTGACCTTTGCCTTTTAAAGAGCGAAGCGCGTGCGTGATGCGGCGTTCATCGTTTAAAAGCAACAGGTTCGCTGACCGTCCAGTTATTTGAACGATCAAAACTCGTTCATAAGACTCTCCCGCTTCATCAGGTACTCTAAAATCAAGTCTCACTACCCGCTCGGATTCGTCTTTTCTGACTGAGAATAACTCTCCCCCGCTTAGAGTAGTACGCATCGCCTGACCAAAAGCTGAAAGCTGCATTGACTGTTTTTCAAGTTCTCGTGTGCGGCGAGTAATCAGATAGATGCGTGGCAGGACCGGATCCGCCGCAATAAAAAGCAAGCGGCTCTCTCTTGGACCAAAGCCCACCGCAAACGATAGCGTCGAGAGCTGAAAGATCTTACCCGCCGAACGTCCCACAAGCGCGGCACTCAGCTCTCCAACTATTTCTTTTATTGTTTGCTGATGCACTGATAACCAGTTAATCGGATCATTTTCAGAAAGACGGTCGGGTTGAAGCGCAGGCTATCAAGATCCTGGACCTCAAGCAAAAGCCCCGCTCTGTTTTCTTGCAGAGCAGGGCCCAGGCGATTGATGGACGCGCTTCACGCTCGCACAACAGCCGTGCGCGAAAGGTGATCGTGGGCAGTTTTGCCGTCGGCATCGACGAGCGCGTACAAGATACCGAGTCCCAGCGTCGCGAGCGAAAGAATGTAGAAAAACGCGCGCGCGGCTGATTGCGTACCTGTCGGTATTAATCCAGTTTTGGCATCGATGGCCCGCAAAGAGACGAGCCTCATCCCCCACGTGCTTCCCGTAAGCGCCGTGGTCACCGTCAAATAGATGAACATCACAACCGCTGCAATGCCGGCCATTAGTCCAAGTGTCTGAGGATCGTGCCAGTCTTTATTCTGCAACTCGAGGATCGCGGCGAATGGCAGAGACAGGAACCCCACAACGACGATGTCACTTACGGCAGCGGTCAGGCGCGAGAAAACCGACGCGCTCTGATCCGCAGATACTGGTTCCGTTCTGGATGCCAGAATCGAATCAAGATAGGACAGAGCCGGATCGGTAGCATCATCGGAGATGACTCGCTTGGGCTTCGGCACTGACGAGTCTGGAGAAGGCTGGGTCCTGACAGCCGAGGGCACGACAACCAGATTAGGAGCGCGCTGGGGTGCGGGTGCTTCTTCGCTGGCGGGCGCGGGCTCTTTAGTTGGAATCTTTGCTGCTGCGGCGGTGGCGAAAGGAGCCCGCTGTGCAGCCTGGGCGTCCGTTTTTGCGGTTCCTCTAACAGCACTAGCAACGCCAACAGAAGTGCTCGCTGATTGCGAGCGAGGCACAGGCGCCTGCGGTGTCCGGTGGGCGCGCTTAATACGGCGCAGAGCAGCCGCTACGATTGGATTCATTTCCGGAACTTCCGCCTCCGGTAACAACTCAAGCTGTGGCGGGGACAAGCTGGCCTGCTCTTTTCGTCGACGTTCTGCTTCTTCGGCCTCGGCAGCCGCTTCCCGAGCGCGCCTCTCCTGGACTTCCCGCACGCGCTCGCTCAATTCTTTTCGCCATTGCGGAACTGTCGAGCGCGAGGCCCCTGGGAATTCGATCAGCCTTGAGGTTGGTTTAGCTGCGAGTGGATCCGACATCGTGTCAAAGTCGTCGTCCTCCATGAGGTCATCCGGACCCGTCTGGTCCGATAGAAATTCCGGTTCCCAGTTTGCGGAAAGAATTGCGGCGGCCGTGGCTGACTCTGGACATTGCTCCGAACTATGAACGCCACCACACGAGGGACATGGCATAAGAGGGCCTCCATAGGAACAGTTGACTTATTCCTCGCGCTCGCACTTAAGCCGCAGGCGCGACGCCTGCATGCCAAAGTCCGGCACCAACGCTTTCATTAACCCGCTCGACCGTCGGCGGGCGAGTACAGGACACCCTCGTAGCTGCGGCGCATAGTATCAGGAATCACTTTAAGTGGCAATCAGAAAATATAGCAGCGCTTGAGGTTGGCGGAAGCCGAATGCGAGTAGGACCTGAGAATCTGAAACCGACCTTTAAAGAGGTGTACGGCCTGCGAAGCCGGCGTCGACATCGTGCCACCATTCAACGTTGTCGCCCTCGTCAAGTTGCCAGCAGAGTAGAACAACTCGGCCATCCCGAAGCGAAGGAAAGTCTACCAGGCCGCGCGTAAAGTCTTTGAGTTGCACGCCGAGGGACTCGATCTCACTCATGAACGTAGTCAGCTCCATCAGGATTACGGCATATTGCACGCCATCGGCCATTCCGCCGCCACCTTGCTCGGCGGCGTCGGCTGCCTCCTTGGCGGCAGCTTGATAGGACAACAGACGCTTGTGTGCGCGCCGAATTCTCCGCAGAATTCCGCGCACGGTCGGAAGGAGTGCGTTAGCTTCTTCAACGCTAAATATCTTCATGGTTCATTCCCTCACGCAAGCGAGCTTTGAGGGAGGTGCTTTGCTTTCTAATTGTCATCCGTCACGCGTATGAACTCCGTCGATTGCTCGAAGCTTTCCGTTTCTTCTTCCACGGTTGATTCGAGAACGACCTGCATAGCCGCCTGGAACCGGTCGCCCGAGCTGACGTGCTGCGCCTCAAGCTGCTCGTGCACGTAGTCGTTCGTCGCCGGTTCATGCAAGTCCCGCTCATCATAGCGCGCGCCATGAGGAACGTCCTTGCGAACTCGATCGGCGATTTCACCCAGGTCGATAAAGTAGTCCGCGACGTCGATCAACTTCGGCGCTGTATTTGAGCGAAAGCCGGCCACCTCCACGCGACAGCCTTTGTAAGCAACGGCATTGACCGCGTAAACGAAGTCTTCATCGCCCGAGACCAACACAGCGGTGTCATACCGCCCGGCAAGCGAGAGCATGTCGACGGCAATCTCAACATCGAGATTAGCTTTGCGCGTGCCATCGTAGAAAGTCTTCAGCTCCTTCTGGATCACGCGAAAGCCGTTGCGCCGCATCCACAGCAGAAACCCCTGCTGTCGCTCTGCGCCGACATCGACTCCGGTGTAGAAAAAAGCCCTCAGCAAACGCCCGTCGCCGAGTAACACCCGCAGGAGCTTGTTGTAATCGATGTCGATGTTGTGAAAACGCGCGGCATGGAAAAGGTTGTTACCGTCAATGAATACCGCCACTCTGCCTCGATGGCCCAGTTGCCACGAAATATTGTTCGTTGGATCAAAATTATTCATCTGATGAAATACCTCAATTAGGATTCAAAGATCCACATAAAGGATGCGGTTTTAGCGGCTATTGGTCAAGGGGCGAGGTCGGGCCAACACGCTAAGAACTTTGGTTAGTTGTTGATTGCGCTCGATTGGGTTTACTCCGGCATCGTATAATCAAATTTCTTTGGAGGAGTGTTTGGCTAAAGATAGCGAAAACATGCCGAGCTTCGATGACGTCCCGCTGCAACCAGCCGAACCGCAGGGATTCTCTTTCGAGCAGATGGTTCGGTGCGACGATTGTCTGCGCGCCAGTCCCCCAACCAGAGTCAACTGTTTGTACTGTGGCGCCCTACTCCCCATGACCGAGGCCGGCGCTACTCTGCAGAAACCCATATTGAGAAGACTGGAGAAGTGGGAGCAGGGATACAACAACATCCTGCGGACGTTGGAGAACGAAGGATCCAGCGATGAATTACTGAGCAAGGTGGCCAATCTGCTGTATCTCGGTGTAGATGACGTTAGAAGAATCTTTGCCAGGGAAAGGCCTTTGCCGCTGGCGCGCGCGGCGACGCTGGATGAAGCTTCCCTGATCGAACGAAAGTTAAGAGATCTTGGAATTGACACTGTGATCGTTTCGGATTCTGAGTTAGGGCTTGAACCATCGCCACAGCGAGTGCACGCCCTGGAGTTTGGCGAGACGGAGGTTGTCGCCTATCGCTTCGCAAGCGCTGAAGCCGAGCGCGTTTCCTGGAGCGGAATCACTCTGGTGGCAGCAGCCCGATTGTTTGTAAGACAGGTAGAGATCAGAGAGCGAAAAAGTAGAAGAGCCGAGAACGAGATCCTGGATGCGAGCGAGACCACGACTGACGAAGCGGTGATGGACCTATACACCGAGAGGCCAGATGGTGGCTGGAGAATCGCCGCGAACAGTTTCGATTTCTCCTGCCTTCAAAGGCGAAAGACTCTGCTGGCCGCCGAGAATTTCTCAACTCTGATCAGTATCATTCGCGAGCGCGCGCCGCAGGCCGAATTTGACGATTCATACAACACGATGCGCCAGGCGCTGGAGCCCGTTTGGCCCTCAGACCAAAAAACAGAGACGCGCGGTTGGCGTCGCGACATGCCGGGAAGGTACAGCACTGGCGAGGTCACGACGAGCAACAATGAGTCTCAGTTCAACCGCTACTCGCGTCTTCAGCACTACTTGAGATTTCATCCGTTGGATCAGCCGCGATGAAGATGCAAAAGCGACGCGCAGGAAATAGATCGACAGTCGACGGGAGCGGGAACGAGCATTCCCATGAAAGTGGGAGTCGAACCGTGGCTGCCAATGTTTCCGTTGATCGCGTTTACGGTGTCATCCCGGTGCTTGAAGCGCTGCGCGCGGGCCACCGAAGGATCGAGCACATCACGATCGTGGAAGGCGCAAAGCACAAGCGGCTGCGCGAATTGTTGGACCTCGCTAAAGCGGCCCGCGTTCCGGTGCGACAGGCGCCAAAGATCGAAATCGAACGCGCCTTGGGAGGCGTTACACATCAGGGCGTGACTGCCAGAATCGCGGCCTCGCATTATGCGGATGTCGAGGAACTGCTCGATGAGCTGGCTGCACGAGTGGGCACCGAGCAGCCGCCGCTGGTGCTCGCGCTGGATGGTCTCGAGGATCCGCGGAACCTGGGAGCCGTTCTTCGCACCGCTGAGTGCGCAGGCGTTCATGGTGTCTTTACTCCTGAACGCCGCGCGGTGGGTTTGACGGAAACCGTGGCAAAGACTGCGGCAGGCGCCTTGGAGTATGTGCGCGTTGCCCGGGTTACGAACCTCGCAAGATTGATAGCGCAATTGAAAGAACGTAACATCTGGGTTGTTGGAACCAGCGCGGATGCTCCGCGGGAATACACCGAGTGGGACTGGACGCTCCCGACCGCGATCTTTCTTGGGAGCGAGGGCGCTGGACTTCATCGGCTGGTGCGGGAGCGCTGTGACATGCTGGTCCGTATTCCGGTGTTGGGCAAGTTAAAGTCGCTCAACGTCGCGGTGGCCTCGGGCGTCGTGCTTTTCGAAGCGTTGCGACAACGAAGGGCCGAGAAGAGGAATTCTTAAGGTTGATCGAGCCTGCAACGATCGTGCGGCGGGCGTGCGTGACGATGGGAGTTAGTGGCAAGGCAGGCTAGCAGCGAGTCAAATCGGAGGACACAATGTTTTGTCCAAAATGTGCGAGCCAGAATATCGACGGAGCAAGTTTTTGCCGCGTGTGCGGCGCCAACATCAGCCTGGTGCCTCAGGCGCTCAGTGGACGGTTGCCGGTTGCCAATGACGAAAGCCGCGAGGCACGGCGCTCGCGACGGCGCCATGGCCGACAGCCGAGCCTCGAGCATGCGCTCAAGAATGTTTTCATGGGCATTGCGTTTCTATTTATCTCGGTTGCGCTCTCGTTTTCTGCCGGCGGCAGGTTCTGGTGGTTTTGGATGCTGATCCCGGCCTTCTCGTGCATGGGGACGGGCATCGCCGAATACATGCGGCTAAAGGAAGAGAAGAAAACGGCATTTCCTGTCGCTGTTCCAACTCAGCCGTCAATGCCGACTCCCCCGCGAGTGTCTGCGTTGCCGCCACGCAACACCGGCGAGTTGGTGCCGCCGCCTCCGAGTGTCACCGAGGGAACGACGCGACACCTTGGCGCTGAAGCACCGACTCGACACCTTGACGCGTCGACTGACGTTCAAAAATAGAGTGCGCCAACAGAGTTTGCGAAAATAGATGACTCTGGAGTTGAGGCGATGCAGTTTCTAACCGACGAGTTGGAACGAGCATCGCCTCGCAGCCTGTTTGATGGAACCAAATAATCGAGTTCGTATCTGTGTTCCGGTTTGCATGAGTAGTGTGCGCGCGCTCAACCAACTCATGTTGCTTGCATCTGAAGTCGGCGACTTAATTGAGTTGAGGTTTGATTGCGTTGAGTCGACCGAACTTGGGCAATGCCTGAAGGAGATCCGAAGGCTGATGGATAGTCTTGATCACCCTGTAATCATTACTTTCCGGCCAGCCGAGCAAGGGGGTAAACGCGCCTTGGCGCACGAGACCAGACTTCAATTCTGGCTTTTCGACAAACCCAACGGAGCGGCGTTTTGTGACATCGAGTTCGATCTCGTCACAGGTCTTGCATCATCTACCTTTGCAAAAGGCTGCCTGGATTGGCAGACCGTTATTTGTTCTCACCATGACTTTGTTGGCGTGCCCGTTGATCTCGAACAGATCTACCAGCGAATGGCGGGTACACCGGCGCGAATTCTGAAGGTCGCAGTCCACGCCGACGATGTTACTGACTGCATTCCGGTGTTCAAGTTGCTTGAGCGCGCGCGTCGTGAAGGCCGCGAGATGATTGCGATCGCGATGGGCGCCGCCGGAATCGCCACGCGCATTCTCGGTCCATCGCGCGGATCATTCCTGACCTATGGCGCTCTTGAAACCGACGGCGCGACTGCGCCCGGCCAGCTAACGGCGAAAGAACTGCGGGAGCTTTATCGCGTCGACCGAATCACCGAGCAGACCCTGATTACGGGGCTCATGGGCTTGCCGGTCGGGCATTCCGTTTCACCACACGTGCACAATGCGGCGTTTGCCGCCGCGGGTGTCAACAGCGTCTACATTCCGTTTGAAGTTCGCGATGCGAAATCGTTCTTCGGTCGCATCGTCCACCCCCAGACGCGCGAGATTGATTGGAATCTACGCGGCTTGAGCATCACGGCGCCGCACAAGGCAACCGTTATGGATGATCTGGATTGGGTCGAACCGGCCGCACAAGAGATCGGCGCAGTCAACACCGTAGTCGTTGTCGGTGACGCTTTACACGGCTACAACACGGATGCGACTTCGGTGCTTAAGCCGGTGATTGAAAGGTTTGGTTCGCTGCGCGATTCGCGTTGCGCGATTATCGGCGCCGGCGGCGCGGCCAGCGCGGCGCTGTGGAGTTTGAGAAGGGAAGGCGCGTGCGTCACCGTGTTTGCTCGTAACGTCCAGAAGACAAATTCGCTTGCTGAAAAGTTTGGCGCGCGTTATGAGAACCTCGAAGCGGCGCGCTTCGATGCGTTCGATTTGGTAATCAACGCCACTCTGCTTGGCACCTGCGGCCAACGAGAAAACGAGACGCCTGCTATCTCGGATCAACTCCGCGGGGCGCGCTTCGCTTACGATCTGGTTTACAATCCAACCGAGACAAGGTTCCTGCGCGAGGCTCGCGACGCTGGTTGCGAAACGCTCGGCGGCCTACCGATGCTGGTGCAGCAAGCGGCGGAGCAGTTTAAGTTATGGACCGGCGCTGATGCACCTATCGAGGTCATGCGCGTGGCCGCAGAACGCGCATTACAGTGATTGCCGGATCTGAAATCCAAAATGCTTAACGAGCGCTACAGCCGTCAGATTCTATTTGGCGGCATCGGCAAAAAAGGGCAACAACGTTTTCAGGAATCGCGGGTGGCGATTATCGGTTGCGGCGCGCTGGGATCCGCGCAAGTCGAGGCGCTGGCGCGCGCGGGCGTCGGTTGGCTGCGGATCGTGGATCGCGATTTTGTAGAAGCCTCAAATCTTCAGCGGCAGACGATGTTCACTGAGCGCGACGCCGCGGAGCGTCTGCCCAAAGCAATTGCGGCTGCGAATCACGTCGCCGAAATCAATTCCGAGGTTCAAACCGAGCCAGAGATAGCCGACGTCAATTACACGAATATCGAGCGCCTGATCAAGGATTGCAGCGTGGTCCTGGATGGTACCGACAACTTTGCCACGCGCTATCTGATTAACGACGCGTGCGTGAAACACAACACCAACTGGATCTATGGCGCCGCGGTGGGCTCGTACGGTGTGACGATGACAGTTCGGCCACATTCGACGGCGTGCCTTCGCTGCGTTTTCGAAGAAGCGCCTCCCGCCGCCAGCGCCCCCACTTGCGATACTGCCGGCGTGATTATGCCAATCATCAGCATCGTGGCCGCCGTCCAAGTCAGCGAGGCGCTGAAACTCTTGACGGGTGAGTTGGACCAGCTCCACAACTCGTTGATGCAGTTCGATGTCTGGCGCAACGAATGGCGAAAGATCAATCCCGGCGGTCCGTCGCCCGATTGCCCCGCGTGTGCGTTTAATCGCTTCGAGACATTGGCAGCGACAAGTGGAGAGTTCGCGGCGGTTTTGTGCGGGCGCAACGCCGTCCAGATCTCGCCAACCCAATCGACGCGCGTTGACTTTGTGACCCTCGCCGATCGGTTACGCCACACCGGCGATGTGAAGTTTAACGATTACCTGCTCCGCTTCCGCGCCGGTGATTATGAGTTAACCGTCTTTCAGGACGCGCGATCGATTATTCGTGGCACTGATGAAATAGCCACAGCCCGTTCGCTGTACGACAAATACATAGGAAACTGACAGCAAATATGCACAGACTAAATCGACTCAATCAAAGCGTTGCTTTCGCCATCGTGTTTTTCATTCCTGTTTGGTTTTGCCCTGTAGTGTTTGCCGGCCAACCGGTAATTTGGGAGACAAGCAGCCGCGCGGAGTTGTTAAAGGGTGAATCCCACGGCGTGTCGATTACGGACACTGGTATCCTGATGCTGGCGCCGCGTTTCACCCAATTCTTCAACACTGAACAGCCGTACATTTGGTCGAGCGCCGTCGATAGCCAGGGCAACATCTATCTCGGCACGGGTCACGATGGCCGCATCTATCGTGTTGCACCGGATGGTCGCGGGTCTCTCCTTTACGACGCGAGTGAACTTGACGTCACGGCGCTCGCAGTTGGCCGCGACGGCGCGCTGTATGCAGGAACTTCGCCCGACGGCAAGGTCTATCGAATTACTGCGGATGGTAAAGCGGACGTCTATTTCGATCCGGCAGACAAATACATTTGGTCGCTCGCTTTCTTGCCCGACGGTTCGCTGGCGGTCGGCACCGGCGACAACGGAAAGCTCTACCGCGTGCGAGCGGCCGGGGCGAAACCAGAATCATCTTTGCTAATCAATACAAATCAGACGCACGTGATGTCCCTTGCTGTAACTGCGCAAGGTGATTTGATCGCCGGCACGGATCCGGGCGGGCTCGTCCTGCGCATCTCGCAAGATGGCAAGGCTTTTGGACTCTTTGACGCGCAGTTGCGTGAGATTCACGCTCTGGCGCCGGCCGCGGATGGATCAATCTACGTGCTGGCACTGGGCGAGGCGGCCTCGACGACTCGGCCACAGACGCCTTCGACTCCGACGCCGCAGCCTTCGGAGTCTGCCGGGCCAACCACCACCGTAACGATCACTCCGGTTGACGAAGCCGGAGCGCCGATTCAACAACCGCAACCGCCGGCGCGCGGTCGCAACGATACCACCAACGCGCGTAGCGCCGTCTTCCGAATCCTGCCGGATGGTGGAACAGACACGGTCTGGTCTTCAGCTTCGATTACGGCCTTCGCCATCACGGCGGCACGACAGCCAGGAAGTGTGCTGGTCGGCACGGCGGACAAGGGCAGGATCTATTCCGTCACAAACGACGGGCGTGACACTCTGTTGTTGCAGTCAAGCGAAGGGCAGATTTCGTCGTTCGTGGTCCGAAACGGAGAGCTGTTCGCGGCTTCGAGTAACCAGGGGAAACTCTTTCGCTTTGGCAGTGAATTGTTGACGGAAGGAACTTACGAGTCGCCGGTTCGCGATGCGCGTTTGACGGCTTCATGGGGTCGGATTTGGTGGCGCGGTGAAGGCAACATCGAGTTGCAAACACGCAGCGGCAACGGAGAACGTCCGGACACAACCTGGAGCGACTGGAGCGTTCCTTATCGCGCTGCCGCGGGAAGTCAGGTTGCGAGTCCGCGGGCGCGTTTTATTCAATGGCGTGCAACGTTGCGCTCAGCCCGCGGGTCAAGCGGCTCAAACAGCGCGCAAACCTGGATGGAAGACATAAGCGTTGCGTATCTGCAAAGGAACGTCGCGCCCGAGGTGCTTTCGATTACAACCTTGCCCATTGGCGTGGGCTTGCAATCGTTGCCACAGGCGCCGCTTGACCCGAACGTTGAATCTTCGGGGCTGGATCCAACGCTGTTTGGCATGGTGGCGCAGATTCCTCCGCGCCGGGTCTATCAACGCGGCGCGCGCTCGATTCAGTGGCAGGCTGAAGATCGCAATGGCGACACTCTGGAGTACTCGATCTATTATCGGGCACTGAACGAAAAAACATTCAGACTGTTGAAGGACAAATTGCGCGAAAACTTCTTCACGATTGACGGGGCGACGCTTGCGGATGGTCGTTATATCATCAAGGTAGTAGCATCGGATGCGCCGGATAATCCGCCAGGAAAGGCCTTCACCGGAGAGCGCTTGAGCGAGCCTATCGATATAGACAACACGCCGCCGGTGGTGCGCGTCGTTGGTGAGCCGCAGATCAGGAGCGATGGTATCCGGCTGGTCTTCGATGTTGAAGATGCGACGGGCAGAGTCAAGCGCGCGGATGTCAGTTTGGATGGATCACCGTGGAATCCGACCTTTCCGGATGATGGCATTGCTGACAGTGGTCGCGAGCGGTACACGCTGGATCTTCCAATTGTGACGCCGGGGGAACATACTGTCTCTTTGCGCGCCTTTGACAACAGCGGAAACGTGGGCAGCGTGAGTGTCACTGTGCGGCGGTAATCGTTCATATTTCAACGGCCACGGACCAAAGGCGCGCGTCTGAAGGAAATGATCCGCTTGAAGCCAGTCTCTTTGCGGACTTGGGTTGGCCAGACTTAATTGCACGATACCGTGCGAATTGTGGCCGAAAGGGTGCGCAGTTCGGCGCGCGCTGGTAAGCTGATTGAGATGATCGGGAACCGGATCCCTTCTGGCATTGAGGTTGCTCGCGTTTTGGGTGGCGCGACTCTTCTCTCCTTCCCATGCGCCTGATTTTAAATAGCATGTGGAGGCTGAAATGATGACAAACTTAAGGCGAACGTTGTTGGCAGCGGCGATGATTGGCATCGTCTCGGCCGGTACGTTCGCGCAGAAGAACGGTAACGACAACAAGCGCCCGCCCAAAGATCCTCCCAAGGTCGTGGTCAAGGACAAGGGTAAGCCACCGCCACCGCCAAGCAGCAATCAGGATAAGAAGAGGGGAAGACCCTGAAATAGCTGCTCATTGAAATGCTGAGCGGCAAACAAGCAGGATGACGGAGTGTAAAACCCACGCAAACGAGAGTTTGCGCGGGTTTCTTCGTGCCTTCGCGAGTCCAAGGATCTAACGCTGAAAGCGTTCGCCAATTCCAGCCCAGGGTTGCGCTTTGGCAACCCTGGGAAAGCATGTAGATTTCTCGAACACGCAACTCTGAAGGAGTTGCGTCGCCGTTCGCGGATCTTAAACCCAGGGTTTCAAAGCAACCCCTGGGCTGGAATTAGCCGACGCTTTCAGCGTAATTCGGATTGCGCGCTGATCTGTGTCATCCGGCGTTAATCCACGGCTAAACTTGTTCGTGAGGCTAAACCACATCATACGTAGAGGTGATAGAATCCCCGGGTTCTTCGAAAACTAAATCGGAGGCCGGCTCACATGGCTCAATCGCTCTCACGTCTCTGGACGCACCTCATCTTCTCAACCAAAAACCGCTTCCCCTTTCTTAGTGACAAAGCAATACGAGCAGACATGCATGCGTACCTTGCGAAGATGTTGCGTGAGCAAGATTGCGAAACGCTGATCGTCAACGGCGTCGAGGATCATGTTCATGCATTGTTTGCATTATCGAGAACGCATTCTATTTCTTCCGTTGTCAAGGAAATCAAACGAACATCGTCTGGTTGGGTGAAGGAGCTTTCGCCAAAATTGGCCAAGTTCCACTGGCAAGGAGGCTACGGAGCATTCTCTGTAAGCCAATCTAATCTGGAAGAAGTTATTAGATATATCGAAAACCAGGAAGGACATCACCAGCGAGTAACGTTTCAGGACGAGTACCGCGCTTTCTTGAAGGCTTATGGCATTACCTACGATGAGCGTTACGTTTGGGATTAAGGAAGAATCTAACGCTGAAGGCTTTTCCTATTTCCAGCCCAAGGATCTAACGCTGAAAGCGTTCGCTAATTCCAGCCCAGGGTTGCGCTTTGGCAACCTTGGGAACACGCACGTGGATTTTGAATGCGCAACTCTGAAGGAGTTGCGTCGCCGTTCGCCAATCGCAACCCGTCGCAACTCCTTCAGAGTTGCAATGAATCTCTAGAGGCATTCTTGAACCCAGGGTTTTCAAGCAAACCCTGGGCTGGAATTAGCCAACGCTTTCAGCGTAATTCGGTTGCGCTTTGGCAACCCTGGGAACACGCACGTGGATTTTGAATGCGCAACTCTGAAGGAGTTGCGTCGCCGTTCGCGGGCGGTTCTTCCCAACCCGGATGAAGTAAGCCAGCCCTCGTGCTATAGTTCTTTCGTTCCCCCTCGGCACTTTGATCCGGTCCCTACCGCTCGCGGTTCTGACACAATGACCCTCGATCGGTTGGAAAGCGACAGACATGCTTTTTCACTGGAGGTATGACCAATGGTTCACGAAATGATCGACGGAACTTATAGACAAACAAATTTGCCGAGCGAGTCGGCGGAGTATCTTTCCAAACGCGAGGAGGTGCGGCTGGCAGAAATTGAATTACTAAACGCGCGTGAAAGAGTCGCGGAGTTGCGGCGGGCACTTCCAAAAGGCGCCACGATTCAGGACTACGAGTTTCTGGAAGGCCCAGCGTCTCTTGACGATGGCGATGAACCGATACGAAAGGTCCGACTGAGCGAATTGTTCACTGCGCCGGACCGTTCGCTCGTGATCTATCACTTCATGTACGGAAAGAAACAGTCCGTACCGTGCCCGATGTGCACTGCCTGGATCGATAGCTTCAATGGAATTGCTCATCACCTCGCGCAAAATGTTGACCTCGCGATTGTCGCCGCGGCTGACACGGCCACGTTACGCGCACACGCGCGGAACAGAGGTTGGGACAAGCTGCGTCTGCTGAGCGCGGCGAGCGGCACTTTCAAGTACGATCTCGGCAGCGAAGATCGCGAAGGACATCAGGACTCTACAATTTCGGTTTTCATTCGAGACAGTGACGGCACGCTGCGCCACTTTTACAGTGGTCATCCATGGTTGGCCGACGACATCAAAGAGCGTGGCATCGATGAGTTGAATCCGATTTGGAATGTCCTTGATTTAACGCCACAGGGACGAGGCACCTTCTATGCATCGCTCGATTACGGCACGAAGGTGCAAGCGGCGCGCGGCTGAATCCTCTGAAGGAAAGAGGCAGACGGCAGGAGGCAGCAAAAACACCTTGAATCATTGATTCATTGATTCATTGATTCAATGAGTCAATAAGAAAGAAGCAAGATCGCAGAATCGCAAGCCTGACCCCGATTTCTAAGAATCAGCGATGCGGCCTCTGTCGCCCGCTAACGCGGGCTGTCAAAACTAATATTGACGTGATCCAGGGGTGGCGTCCCGATGTATCGGGACTTACCCCTGGCTATTTTATTTTACGCCTTCGGCGTGAAGAATCCCATCGCTACGCTCGCGGTGCTGACTTCAAGTTCACTTGGATCATGCACGCGCCTGTACTACTATGTGCGCCACCAGCTTTCATCATCGTCGTTCGGGAGGAGCTTCCATGCTTGGCAGGACCATCTCGCACTATCACATCACGTCGCAGCTAGGCGAAGGCGGGATGGGAGTCGTGTATGAAGCTGAAGACACCAACCTGGGCCGCCACGTCGCCTTGAAGTTCCTGACACCGGCCCTGGCCGACGACGAGAGTCTACTCCAGCGTTTTCAGCGAGAGGCGCGGGCGGCGTCGGCTCTCAATCATCCGAACATCTGCACGATCCACGGGATCGAGCAATTCGAGTCGGAGCATTTCATCGTCATGGAGTTGCTGGACGGCGAGTCGCTCGCCGATCGCATTCGTCGCGGTCCTCTAGACATCGATTCGCTGCTGACCCTCGGTGTGCAGATCGTGGACGCCCTCGAGTCCGCACACTCCAAAGGAATCGTGCATCGCGATCTGAAGCCGGCGAACATATTTGTGACCTCGCGCGGGCAGGCAAAGATTCTCGACTTCGGCGTCGCCAAGATCGATCGTCGCCATGGAGCTGACTCTTCCTCGGAGGTAGCGACCCTGCGCGCGGACCAGCTGACCTCGGCCGGCACGACGATCGGGACGATCGCTTACATGTCGCCCGAACAGGCGCGCGGAGAGATCACCGACGCGCGCACGGACCTTTTTTCCATCGGCACGGTTCTTTATCAGATGGCGACGGGCGTTCTCCCATTTCAGGGAGACACATCGGCGGTCGTATTTGACGCCATCCTCAATCGAGATCCGACGCCGGTGACTCAGCTTAATCAGTCGCTGCCGCCGGAGCTCAGCCGGATTATTGGTCAGGCCCTGGAGAAGGACCGCGACCTGCGGTATCAGGGCGCCACTGATCTGAAGACGGCGCTCAAAAGATTGAAGCGCGATCTCAACTCGGGACCACACGCCACCGGCCCAAGTGCGATCCGGCGCGCTGCCTCGACGCTTCAGGACCACTCCATTGCCGTTCTCTATTTCGAGAATCTCAGCGGAATGAAAGAGGACGAGTACCTGCGGGACGGTATCACCGAGGACATCACCACTGAGCTGTCGAAGATCAAGGGACTGAAAACTTTCTCCCGGGCCATGGTGCTGGCTTATCGCGACAAATCGGTGACAGCCGGACAGGTCGGAAAGGAGCTCGGCGCGTCGTACGTGCTGGTCGGCAGTCTGCGTCGGGCTGGCGCACGCTTGCGCATCAACGCTCAGCTCGTGGACGCAGGCACAGATTTCCCGCTCTGGTCGGAGCGATACGACCGAGAGATGAAAGACGTGTTTGAAGTGCAGGATGAGATTGCGCAAAAGATCGCCGCCGCGCTCAGGATCACGCTCTCGCCGCAGGAGCAGCAGGCCCTCTCTGCGAAACCGACCGAGAATCTGCAGGCCTACGATCTCTATCTGAGGGGAAGAAATTACGCGCGTCGCGTCGGACGGCAGGATCTGCAGTTTGCGCTTCAGATGTATGAGAACGCGGTCGCACTCGATCCGGACTTCGCGCTCGCTCATGCCGGGCTGGCGAACGTCTGCGCACAGTACTACTACCACTTCGAGCGCCAGCAGCAGTGGATCGATCGAGCCATTGCCGCGACGGAGAAGGCGAGCGCGAATGGCTACGACGCGCCGGAGATTCAGCTCGCTGAGGCGTGGGTGCTTTTCGCTGAGGGGCGTTACGACGAGGCCGCGAACAAGATCCGGACGGCGCTGAGCCGGAATCCCGACCTTGATGGAGGATACTATTTATTGGGCCGCGCTCTTTTCGCCGACGGACGATATCAGGAAGTCGTGGACATGATGGAGGAGGCGCTGGCGCACGCCGGTGAGAACTACAACACGATTATTCCGATTCACAATTCCCTCGGAGCGCTCGGAAAAAAAGATGCCCTCAATAACTTCACTCATCGTGAGGTCGCCGTGTACCAGGGACACGTGAAGAAGGTGCCCGAGGACGCCCGCGCCCGCGTCTTGCTGGCTAGTAACTACGCAAGGCAAGGCAGGTTTGAAGACGCTAAGCGGGAAGCGGACATGGCCATGGTCCTGCGTCCCGACGACTCGATGATTCTGTACAACGCCGCGTGCCTCTTCTGCGCGATGGAAAATGTCAACGACGCGCTGAACGCCATCAGGAAGGCGTGGGAGTCCGGTTACCGCGACGCGACCTGGACGCGGCAGGATCCCGACCTCGCAATACTTCACGGCGATCCGGAGTTTGAACGACTCTATCCTCCGCCGAACGCATGAGGCTTCTGTTGTCAGAGGCGATCAAGAGAGCACGCTGAAAGCGTGCAATTCAATAGCCGTCGGTGCAACCCACGGATACCGCAACCAAAACAATTTATTCGACCCTGAAAGGGTCGGATTCCGATGCGCGAGATCGCATTGCGTGAGTATCTAATCTGTTCGATACGGAGCCCTCCCTCACGGTCGGGCTTCTGCCCCGCGCCACAATCGGCGATCCGTGGGGCGGTGCCCACAGCTACTGAGTTTTCACGCCTTCAACCGTGAAAACAAATCACTCAACTCTCGTAAGCTTCATTCGAGTTTCGTTCGCCGGCGGAGCAGAGGCAACCACTCGCTCACCGAGTCGGAAATTCAGGTCTGTGGATTTTTCGGTTAACCAGAGTGTTATTTCCCTCAATTCGAAACTGATACTTCTGGAAGCCGCCGGCAGCAAAGTTGGGATTTCGTGCAATCATCGGTCGAATCGTCAGTGTGGTACTGGCTGTCTCATAAGTTCCCGTATTCGCGACGAAGGAATCGAATGGCGCAATTTTCTCCGCATCGGTGGGATCTTCAGCCTGGTAGAGAGCTGTGGCTGATTGCCGGGAACGCGCATCATGCTGTAATGGGTCCGCGCAAAAATAAACAGGCCCGGTTGTGGATTTGACGTGTTTGAGGGGTATGGAAGGTCGCGGAAGTTGTTGTCACGGGAGCGAACCCCTCCATCGGGCGCACCGAACCAACTCACTCACAGGCGATGCAACCCCGAGTTTGTCGGTTTGCGTCTGTAAGAAAACGGGCGACGCCAAGGATTGCAGGGTCGCCCGTAACTCTCTTGAAAATATTGGTGCCCGCTAGTAGATTCGAACTACTGACCCCTCGCGTGTGAAGCGAGTGCTCTACCACTGAGCCAAGCGGGCCCCAAGTTTCTGTAAGTTTATCCTATGCTCATAGTTACTGAAAGGACAGTGGTTTAACCAACTCAGAATTCGTTCCCTCTGTTCCCTGTATTCCCGTCGTTCCCGAAAAAGTCCCCAAGAAGTCCCCAACGCTGTTCATGCGTTGGTTAGCAAGTAAACTGCCTTGTTACGTTTGGGTGGGTAGATCTTAAAGGATTTCATTGGAGCGCTATTCGCTGAAGGGACATGTAGGGCGCTTGATTCCCTCATGTCATTGACGAAGGCATAAGACCGCAAATCTCGCTGCGAATGTGCGCATCTTAAATAATCTGACCGCTTGCGCCAACAATAGTGCTAACACTAGGCAAATTCGGGACTGGGGCGGAATGCGCTTGCATATCGTGGCCTTCCCCTTCAGCTTCGCTCACGGCTCAAGACCCATCCGCCGGACAAGGTCTGCGTAACGCGGGTCCGAGCGAAAGTCGTCCCAAAAGGGGTCTACATTGAGGGTAGTTATGTCCCATCCGCGTTCCTCAGATGCCTTCTCCAGCCAGGCGAAGGCTTGATCCTTCTCTCCAAGCCGCGCATAAATCCCCGCGAACAAGTACGCGTTAAAAACATTCGTTTGCTTTGCCTGTGCCTTTTCCAAATTAAGCGCCTTCTGGCAAAAACCTTTCCAACCTGACGCGGCGTAGGTCTCTTTTAACGCCGCTTCTGCTTCCGGGCCAAGACTGGAAAATTCGCCGGCCTTTAGATACGCTTCGATGGCTTGCTCATAAAGCCCTTTCTGCTCATAAGACTCTGCAAGCCAGCCGTACGCTGTAAACATGTTCGGATCCAATTCGAGCGTCTTCTGACATTGCTCAATCGCTTCATCGTACCGGCGCGCGTAGTAGAGATTCAGAGCTACATTTCTGTTGTAGAGGACTGAGGTGGGCTCAAGTTCGACGGCTCGTTTGCTCTCGGCGACGGCCTCGTCCAAACGCCTCATGAATATGAAAATAAGTCACCGAGATTCAGGCAAATCGATCAGGATGATATTTGAATTCTCCTTCAGGCGGCTGAAGATGATTTCTTTTCCGTCAGGAGAAACATCGAAGTCGTTGATCAGAAACTCACGACTGAAGTTTGTAAGCTGACGCTGCAGTCCAGTGATGAGGTCGACTGACCAGAAAT
>WNGK01007620.1_pt1 | contig 26314 bp, 22 predicted proteins | sample 5400601 | NCBI WGS metagenome assembly WNGK01 (sample SAMN13153376, study PRJNA577476) | soil metagenome | isolation source: 60 cm soil or saprolite under Garry oak tree replicate 1 | place: USA:California | collected 2016-06-15
CCGAAACCGGCCGTCTCCCGGCGCTCGAGGCCGGTGATGCGCTGGAGCAGGGAGCGGTAGCGGCGGGCCACGGTCACGCCCCGGGCGATCTCGCGGCCGGGGGGGATCTCGACCACGCCCAGGACGTGGCCGTCGCCGCCCTCCCGGCGCAGCATCGCCTCCGCCACCTGGAGGAGGGCGGGTGCGGCCTGGGCGCGCAGGATGGGCACCAGCACGTGGGGCCGCCGGTCAGGCAAGGCCGGCCTCCACCGCCGCCTCGATTCGGGGCAGCACGCGCCGCCAGGAGTAGATGGCGGCCACCCGCCGGCGGTCCGCGGAGAGCGGCTGGCCGAGGACCGCCTCCACCGCCTCCGCCACGGCGTCGGTCCCGCCCTCGGCGGGGAAGAGGTGCAGGCCGGGGCCGCCCACCTCGCGCAGGACTTCGATATCGGTCGCGACCATGGGCGCGCGGGCGGCGGCCGCCTCGATCACGGGCAGGCCGAAACCCTCCGACTCGCTGGGCACCAGGATCACGTCGGCGAGCCGGTAGAGCTCGGCGATCATCGCGTCCGTGACCGGGTGCTCGCCGCCCTCGGGGGTCAGCTCGTGCAGGAAACGCACCACATCATCTAAACCGAGCCGGGCCCGCAATTCAAAGAGCTCGGCCCAGTAGCGGCGGTTGTCCTCGGAATGCGGTCCCAGCGGCCCGCTCACCGCCACCATCAGCCGGGGATGCCGGTCGCGCAGGCGCCCGGCGGCCCCGATCGCCAGCTCCAGGCGCTTGCGCCGGGTCACCCGCAGCGGGACCAGGATCAGAGGGTCGGCGGCGTCCAGGCCGGCCCGGCCCAGCAGCGCCCGCGTGGCGGGCGCCACCCCCAGGAACTGGTCGAGGTCGATGCCGTTGGGCACCACCCCGGGGTCGACGCCGATGACCTCCCGCAGCTGGCGCCGGCGGACCTCGGAGATGGCGACGTAGGTGGTGCCCGGGAGCGCCGTCCGGAGGAGGTCGTAGGGCGGCCCCGGGCGGCGGTACTCGCGGTAGCGATGGTTGACCCATGCGATGTCGTGGGTCCAGGCGAGCAGGGGCTGGCCGGCAGCCACCAGGGCGCCGGCCAGCGGCAGGTTGAAGGGCATGGTCAGCACGTTGTGGGCGATCACCAGCTCGCGGTCCGCGAGCAGCGGGCGCAGGCGGCCGGCGATCCGCTCCCGGAGCGCGGCGTAGCGGTCCATGTCGACCAGGCCGCCGCCGAGCGCGTGGTAGAGCGCCTCGACCTCGGGATGCCGGGAGTCGAGCTCGGGCACCAGCTCGCCGTCCCCGCGACCGGCGATCACGCGGACGTCGTGGCCGGCCTCTGCCAGCAGCCGCGCGTGGTCGGCCATCACCGCTTCCACGCCGCCGGTCACCGGCGCGGCCGTGTAGTGGAGCAGCGCCAGGCGGCGGCGGCCGGTCAGGCGGGGAGCTCCAGCTCCAGCCCGGAGGGCTTCTTGTCGACCTTGACCCGGGCCTTGCCGCGGCTGCGGTCGATGGTGAAGTCGAGCGTGCCGCCGGCCACCCGCATGCCCTCGACGCGCAGGCGGTCGAAGAGCGGGGTCTCCAGGGGGTCGATGCGGAGGCGCTTGGCGAGGGCGTCCGCGTGCACGCCGCAGAGCGTCTGCATGAAATGGAAGAGGGCACCGGCGCCCCAGGCCTGCGGGCTGCAGCTGACCAGGTACTGGCCGGGCCCGGAGTTGAATCGGCGGTCGCGGGCGAACCCGCAGAAGAGCTCCGGCACGCGGTCGTCGGCGAAGCGCATGGTCGCCTCCAGGACCGAGCGTGCGACCAGCTCAGCCTCGCGCCGGAAGCCGTAGCGGCGCATCCCGGCGGCCACGATCGAGTTGTCGTGGGGCCAGACCGACCCGTTGTGATAGCTCATCGGGTTGTAGCTCGGCTCCTCGCTGGAGAGGGTGCGCACGCCCCAGCCCGAGAACATGTCGGGCGCGACCAGGCGGTCGACCACGGCCCGCGCTCCTTCCGGCCGCAGGATGCCCGACCATAGGCAGTGGCCGGGGTTGCTGCTGACCGACGCCACGTGCATCTTGTCGCGGTCCAGGGCCTGGGCATAGAAGTTCTGCTGCGGCATCCAGAACAGCTGCTCGAACTTGTCTCGCAGCGCCTTCGCCTCCCGCTCCAGCTTCTCCGCGACCTCGGTCCGGCCCAGGGTCCGGAAGTGGCGAGCCAGGCCGGCCTTGGCGTGGTAGACGTAGCCCTGCACCTCGACCAGGGCGGCGGGCAGCGCGGCGGGGGTGCCGTCGGCGGCGGTGAGCGAGTTCTGGGAGTCCTTCCAGCCCTGGTTGCGGACGCCCAGCGTCGAGTGCTGCGTGTATTCGACCAGGCCATCCTCGTCGAGGTCTCCGTAGCGGTCGATCCACTCCAGCGCGGCGAAGACGTTGGGCAGCAGCTCGCTGCAGAGGTCGACGTCGCCCGACCAGTCCAGCAGCTCGACCAGCAGCACCAGGAAGAGGGGGGTGGCGTCGACGGTCCCGTAGTAGGGGGTGTGGGGGATCTCCCTGAGCCGGGCCAGCTCGCCGAAGCGAAGCTCGTGCAGGATCTTGCCCGGCTCCTCCTCGCGGTAAGGGTCGACCTTGGTGCCCTGGTGGAGGGCCAGGAACCGCAGGGTGCCATAGGCCAGGTCGGGGTTGAGAGCCAGGCACTGGAAGGAGGTGATCAGCGCGTCGCGCCCGAACGGCACCGCGTACCAGGGCGTGCCCGCGGACGGGTAGAGCCCGGAGGGGGTCTCATCGCAGAGGATCCTGAGGTCTTCCAGGCTGCGCCAGACGAGGCCGTTGTCGAGCACTTCGTTGTCGGTCCGGTAGGAGGTGCTGCTCGCGTTCCAGCGCTCGTAGGTGCGCTCGAGGTCGGTCAGTGAGGCGTCGAACTGGAAATCAGGCTCCGGCTGCTCGTCGCCCGCCACCGGGATCACATCCACCATCAGGACGAAGGTCTGCTGGGATGCGAGGTGGACCGGAAAGGTCGCCACCCCGGTGGCCAGGCGTGGCAGTGGGTCGAACACGACCTCGGTCCGCCGCACCAGGCCGTCGGCGCCGTCGTACGCGAACAGGAAGCCGGTCTCCGTGACCTCGACCGGGCGCGTGGTCCCGACCGCGGTCGAGTGGTAGCCGCGCACCGTGAAGATGTCCTGGTAGTCGGCGTCGAAGCGGAGCTCGAGGTCAAGGCGGACGGGGCCGATGTTGCAGTTCTGGAGGCCGATCCGCTCGTGCAGGGCGCCGTTGTGGACGAACCGGGTGCGGCGCAGGCTCAGGCTCTGGCGGGGAACCGGGGAGCCGTCAGGGTTGCTCAGCGCCGGGTTGACGAGCTGGAAGGTGGCCACGTAGGCGCGGTCCACCGAGTGGTTGAGGAGGATCGGCAGCCGGCCGTTGAGCCGCAGCTCATACGTGGACAGGTAGCGCGTGTCTTCGCGGTAGAAGCCGAGGCCGAGGTCGTTGCCGGCAGGCACGTCCCCGCCGGTGTCGCAGACCACGAAGACCTGGTCTTCCTTGAGGATCACCCGGTCTTCGAGCACGGACTCCAGCTTAGGGAGGTTCCCTGCCGAGTCGCAGGCTCGGTGGTCCTATTAAATGGGGCCTCCAATGCCTCGCCCGATCGCGGCCATCGTCGGCCGCCCCAATGTCGGCAAGTCGACGCTCTTCAATCGCCTGACCGCTTCGCGCGCGGCGCTGGTCGCGGATTTTCCCGGGCTCACGCGCGACCGCCACTATGGACGCGGCAGGGGCGGCGACCGGCCGTACCTCGTCGTCGACACCGGCGGCTTCGAGCCCAAGGCGAGGAGCGGGATCATGCAGGCGATGGCCGGACAGACGAAGATCGCGATCGCGGAGGCCGATGTCGTGATCTTCCTCGTCGACGGCCGCGAGGGCTTGACCGGCGAGGATCGCACGATCGCCGACCTGCTGCGCCGCTCGGGACGTCCCGTCGTGCTCGCGGTCAACAAGGCGGAAGGCCTGGCGCCCGAGCGGGTCACGGCGGAATTCCACGAGCTCGCGCTGGGCACGCCGGTGCCTGTTTCTTCGGCGCACGGGGAGAACGTTCGCGAGATGATCGACTACGCGCTCGAGCTCTGTCCGCCGACCGTGGAGGCGGACGATGCATCGTCCGCCGAGGACAAGCGGATCCGGGTCGCGATCGTCGGCCGGCCGAACGTCGGCAAGTCGACGCTGGTGAATACGCTGCTCGGAGAAGAACGCGTTATCGCCTTCGCGGAGCCGGGCACGACTCGCGACTCGCTTTATCTCGATTTCGATCTGCGCGGTCGTGCCTATTGATCAAGACCCTGCAGGCAATCGAGGACGCCCACGTCGTCATACTGCTGCTCGATGCCGAACAGGGAATCTCGGACCAGGACGCGCACATCGCCAGTTACATCCTCGAAGCCGGGCGGGCACTGGTGGTCGGAGTCAACAAGTGGGACGCAGTCGACGACAGCGGCCGCGGCGCAATCAAGCGCGAGGTCGAGCGCAAGCTCGGGTTTCTCTCTTTCGCCGAGTTGCATACGATCTCCGCACGCGATGGAAAGGGGATCGGGGCGCTCGTCGCGGCCATCGACCGGGCATACGCCGCAGCGATGGCACGGCTGCCCACACCGCGGCTTACGCGTGCGCTTCAGGCCGCGATTGCGCGCCAGCAGCCGCCGCGCGCGGGGATGGCCCGCCCGAAGATGCGCTATGCGCACCAGGGAGGGGCGAACCCCCCGTTGATCGTGATCCATGGCAATTCGCTGGGCAAGGTCCCGGAGGGCTACCGGCGGTACCTGGAACATTTCTTTCGGGAGGCGTTCCAACTGCAGGGCACGCCGCTTAGGATACAATTGAAGACTGGCGCCAATCCCTACGCGGAATCCGCTACGCACCGGCGGAAACGCCGCTAGGACCGCGATGCCGGGGCTTGCCCGGCGCCGGCCTGGACGAACAACGGTGCAGTGAAAAAAACCCAAGCGGAGCATGCGATGAGCAACAAAGGGCAAATGCTACAAGACCCGTTCCTGAACACCCTGCGCAAGGAGCACGTTCAGGTTTCCATCTACCTGGTCAACGGCATCAAGCTTCAGGGACAAATCGAGTCGTTCGATCAGTATGTCGTCCTGTTGAAAAATACCGTCACCCAGATGGTATACAAGCACGCGATCTCGACCGTGGTCCCGGCCCGCGCGATCACGATGGCGCACGACAACGAGCGCGAAGCCGCATAGCGCGGTCGCGTTTGGGGCCTCGCCGACGTTGCCCATCAACAGTAGTCGAAGGCCGGGCCCCTCGTCGGCGCGCGATCGGGCGCTGCTGGTCGAGCTCGACTTCGGCGATGGCGGCACCAACGAACGGCTCGCGGAGCTTAAAGCGCTCGCCCGCTCGGCGGGCGCCGACATCGCTGACGTCGTCACGGCTCGCAGGGCGAAGCCCGACCCTGCGCTTTTCGCGGGCAGCGGCAAGGTCGCCGAGATCGCGGCGCGCCGGGCAGGGACGAGCTCGGACGTCGTCATTTTCGATCACGCGCTCTCCGGAGCTCAGCAGCGCAATCTCGAGCGGGCGCTCGACTGTCGCGTCGTCGATCGGGTAAGCCTCATCCTCGATATCTTCGCCCAGCGCGCGCAGAGCGCCGAGGGGAAATTGCAGGTCGAGCTGGCGCAGTTGAAGCATCAGTCGACCCGCCTCGTGCGCGGCTGGACGCACCTCGAACGCCAGAAAGGCGGGATCGGGCTCCGGGGTCCGGGCGAAACGCAGCTCGAGACCGACCGCCGGCTGATCGGCATCCGCGTCAGGCTCCTGAACGAGCGCCTCGAGCAACTCGGGCGCCGCCGCGAGACGCAGCGTCGCGCCCGTCGGCGCGCGGCCGTGCGTAACATCGCGCTCGTGGGTTACACCAACGCAGGCAAGTCGACCTTGTTCAACCGCCTCACCGGTGCCAGCGTCTACGCGGCCGATCAGCTTTTCGCCACGCTCGACACGACGCTGCGCCGCTGGCGGCTGCCGGACGCCGAGGATATCGTGCTGTCCGATACGGTCGGATTCATTCGCGACCTGCCGCATGACCTGGTCGCGGCGTTCCGCGCGACGCTGAAGGAAGCCGTCGACGCGGACCTGCTGCTGCATGTCATCGACGCGTCCCACGACGATCGCGATCTGCAGATCGCCGCCGTCGACGCTGTTCTCGCCGAGATCGGCGCCGCCGATGTCGCGCAGATTCTGGTGCTGAACAAGTGCGACGCCGCGGGGTTCGCACCGGGCGTCGAGCGCGACGAATATGGTAAGATTCGCGCCGTTCGTTTGAGCGCGCTCACGGGCGCGGGCGTGCCAGAATTGGCCGCAGCGCTGGCCGAGCGGTTTCCGCGTGGTGCCAGGAACGTTGCATACCGGGCGGCAACCGCCTGACGCGCTCGAAGCAGCAGCACCTTGCCACAGCTCACACTCGCCACCCCTCGACCCAGGCCGCAGCAGCCGGCTTAAGACCCATGTCGCTTAACGATCCGCAATGGGGTAAGCGCGGCCGCACCGGGCCGCCCGATCTGGACGAGATCTGGCGCAACGTCAACCGCCGGGTCAACGAGCTGTTCGGTCGCCGTGAGCCGGACGAGGGCGATGTCGGCAAGCCTCCGCGCTCGAGCTTTCCGCTCGGCGGCGCCGGGCTGCTCATCCTGCTGGTGCTCGTCGTATGGCTCGCCAGCGGCTTCTACATCGTCGACGAAGGCCGGCGCGGGGTGGTCACGCGTTTCGGCAAATATACCGAGACCACTCAGCCGGGCCCGCGATGGCACCTCCCGTTCCCGGTCGAGGCCGTCGACGTGATCGACTTCTCCAGGATCAAAACCGTCGAGATCCACGGCAACACGCCAGCCAGCCGTTCGGCGCGCGGGCTGTTGCTGCTGACCGATGACGAGAACATCACCGATGCCCTGTTCGCCGTGCAATACCGCTTGAAGGACGCCAAGGACTACGTGTTCGGCGTCAAGAATCCCGATGACGTCCTCGTGCAGGTGGCGTCGACCGCGATCAGCGAGGTGGTCGGCCGCAGCCAGATGGACTTTGCGCTCTACGAGGGGCGAGGCGACATCGCGAAGAAGACCGAGACGCTGATGCAGGAGATGCTCGATCGCTACGGCACCGGGATCCAGATTCAGAGCGTATCGCTGCTCGATTCGCAACCTCCCGAGCAGGTGCGCCCCGCCTTCGATGACGCGGTGAAGGCCAAGCAGGATCTCGAACGGCAGAAGAACGAGGGGCAGGCCTACTCCAACGACATCGTCCCGCGCGCCCGGGGGCTCGCCTCACGTTTGCTGCAGGAAGCCGACGGCTACAACACGCAGGTGATCCAGGAAGCAGAGGGTAACGCGAGCCGCTTCAAGCAGATCCTGGTGGAATACAACAAGGCGCCGGTCGTCACCCGCGAGCGGCTTTATCTCGACATGATGCAATCGGTGCTCAGCAACACGAGCAAGGTGCTTCTCGACCAGAAAGGCAGCAACAGCTTGCTCTATCTTCCGCTCGACCAGCTGGTCAGGCAGGCGCAGGCCGGAGCGGGCACAACGGGCGGGAGCACCGATGCCGCGCACGTCGCGCCGCCGCCGCCCGAGGTCGCGGTCGATCCGAGCCGCGCGCGCGAGCTTCCGCGCAGCCGTGACCGGGGAGACGGCCGGTGAAAACCGCGGTCCCGATCATCGCGCTCATCGTTGCAGCGCTCCTGGTGCTGTCGCAGTCGATCTACACGGTCGACCAGCGCCAGTACGCGATCAAGTTCCAGCTGGGCGAGTTCATCGACGCCAAGACTGAGGCCGGGCTTTATTTCAAGGTCCCCCTGTTGCAGAACATCAAGGTCTACGACCGGCGGATCCTGACTCTCGACGCACCGCGGCCCGACCGCATCACGACCTCGGAAAAGACGCCGCTCAACGTCGACTTCATCGCCTATTGGCGCATCATCGACGTTCGCAAGTACTACCAGGCCGTCACCGGTGACGAAGAGCTCGCCAAGCAGCGCCTGGCGCAAACGATACGCTTCAGCCTGGCCCAGGAAATCAACAAGCGCACGATCCACGAGGCGATCTCCGCCGAGCGTGACAAGATCATGGCGACCACGCGAGCACGCGCCGATGCGGACGCGAAGCAGATCGGGGTCGAGATCGTCGAGGTCCGCCTGCGGCGGGTCGAACTGCCCGAGGAGGTGCTGCCGCAGGTCTACCAGCGCATGGAATCCGAACGCAAGCGCGTGGCGAACGAGCTGCGTTCGCAAGGCGGGGCGGAGTCCGAGAAGATTCGCGCCGATGCGGATCGGCAGCGTCAGGTGATCCTCGCCGACGCGTACCGGACGGCGCAGAAGACCAAGGGCGACGGTGACGCCAAGTCGGCTGCGATCTATGCCGCCGCGTATGGGCAGAATCCCGAGTTCTACGCCTTCTACCGCAGCCTCGAGACCTACAAGGCGACGTTCCGCAGCAAGGGCGACCTGATGGTGCTCGATCCGAACTCCGAGTTCTTCCAGTACCTGAAGCAATCCGGCGGCGGCAAGGGCACGCCCCGTCCCGGCGCCAAGTAGTCTTGCGCCGACGGAGCGAGCCGTGCCGGAAACCTTCCTGGCCGCGTGTGCGCTGGTGCTCGTGCTCGAAGGATTGCTGCCGTTGGTCGCTCCAGGGACGTGGCGCGAGGCGTTCCGGCGGCTGACCGAATTGAGCGACGGGCAGCTTCGCTTCATCGGGCTCATCTCGATGGCGATCGGCGCGATCCTCCTGGTGGCTGTCTATGCGTAAGTGGGTGCTGCCAGACTATATCGACGATATTCTCCCCGCCGAGGCGGAGCGGATCGAGAGCTTGCGCCGGCGTCTCCTCGATCACTTTCGCGATCACGGGTATCGGCTGGTGCAACCGCCACTGATCGAACACCTCGAGTCGCTGCTCACCGGGACCGGGCACGACCTCGAGCTGCAGACTTTCAAGGTGGTCGATCCTCTCTCCGGGCGGCTGCTGGGCCTTCGAGCCGACATGACGCCGCAGGTCGCGCGCATCGACGCGCATCTTCTGAACGAGCCCGGTGTCACGCGGCTGTGCTATGCGGGGAGCGTGCTGCGCACCGTCGCGAGCGGCATTTCGCAGTCGCGCGAAGTACTGCAGATCGGTGCGGAGCTCTACGGCGATCCTGATGTCGGCGCCGACAAGGAAGTGCTGGGATTGCTCCTGTCCGCGCTCGAGGCGGTCGGTGTCCGCGCGCTGCACCTCGACCTCGGCCACGTCGGCGTGTATCGGGCGCTCGCCAGCGGCGCGCGCATCGGAGGAGACGGCAGCGACACCGACCTTTTCGCGGCAATGCGGACCAAGGACGCGCCTGCCGTGGCCGAGCTCACCGCCAAGCTCCCGGCGATCTGGCGCGACGCGTTCGTCGCGTTGCCCACGCTCTATGGCCCGGCGGATGAGGTGCTCGCGGCGGCACGCACGCAGCTCCCCGACACGCCGTCGATCGCGTCCGCACTCGATGCCCTTGACACGCTCGCTCGAGCCACGCGCGATCGGGTCGAGGCGCTGCACATCGATCTCGCCGATCTTCGTGGCTACCGTTATCAGAACGGCGCGAGCTTTTCGGTGTTCACCGCCGGTGAACCGAATGCGATCGGCCATGGTGAGCGCTACGACGGCATCGGCAAGGCATTCGGGCGCGCCCGTCCAGCGACCGGATTCACGCTCGACCTGCGGCAGCTCGGCTCCATCGTCAACCGTACGGCGTGAACGATATGGGCAAGAACGTTGTTGTCATTGGTACGCAGTGGGGCGATGAAGGCAAGGGCAAGGTCGTCGACTGGTTGACCGAGCATGCGCAAGGCGTGGTCCGCTTTCAGGGCGGCCACAACGCGGGGCACACGCTGGTCATCGGCGGCAAGAAGACCGTCCTCCGTCTGATTCCCTCGGGCATCCTGCGCCCCGCGGTGCGCGTCTATCTCGGCAACGGCGTGGTCGTCTCGCCCTCGGCGCTGCTCCAGGAGATCGCCGAGCTGGAAGCCGCCGGCATCGAGGTGCGCGCTCGGCTGGCGATCTCTCCGGCGTGCCCGCTGGTGCTGCCGTATCACATCGCGCTCGATCAGGCGCGCGAAACGGCGATGGGGGACACGAAGATCGGCACGACCGGGCGCGGCATCGGACCCGCTTACGAGGACAAGATCGCTCGCCGTGCGCTGCGCGTGCAGGACCTGTTCTACCCCGACCGCTTCGCAGCGAAGCTCGAGCGCGTGCTCGAATACCACAACTTCGTGCTGACGCAGTACTTCAGGTGCGCAGCGGTACCGTTGCGCGAGACGCTCGACGCGACGCTCGCGGCTGCGCCGGCGATCGCGCCCATGGTCGCCGATGTCGCGGCACTGCTGCAGGCCGCGCGGCGGGCCGGCGAGTCACTGCTGTTCGAGGGCGCGCAGGGCGCGCTCCTCGACATCGATCATGGGACGTATCCGTACGTGACCTCGTCGAACTGCCTCGCCGGCGCCGCGGCGCCCGGGGCCGGCATCGGGCCGCAGATGCTCGATTACGTTCTGGGCATCGTCAAGGCGTATACGACGCGCGTAGGCACCGGGCCGTTCCCGACCGAGCTCACCGACGACATCGGCGCGCGGCTCGCCAAGCGCGGCAATGAGTTCGGTTCCGTCACGGGCCGGCCGCGGCGCTGCGGCTGGCTCGACATTCCGGCGCTTACGCGCTCATTCCAGTTGAACGGCGTCAACGGCTTATGTATCACCAAGCTCGACGTGCTCGACGGCCTGGAATCGATCAGGATCTGCACCGGCTACCGCGTCGCCGGAGCGCCGCTGGCGCTGCTTCCGACCGGTGCCGAGGCCGTTGCGGAATGCGAACCCGTCTACGAGGAGCTCCCGGGCTGGACCGAGAACACGTTCGGCGTCAAGAGCTTCGATGCCCTGCCGCTATCCGCGCGGGAGTACCTCCGCCGCATCGAGACGCTCAGCGGGGTTCCGATCGCGATGGTGTCGACCGGCCCCGATCGCGACGAGACGATCCTGGTGCATCATCCGTTCCACTGACCGGCAGACCGGCGATACGACACCGAGCGATGACGCGACGACCATGACCCTCAACGTAAGCTGGGAACAATACAACACCCTGGTCGAGCGTCTCGCGCTCAACGTTTACGACTCGGGGTGGAGATTCAACCAGGTCATCTGCATCGCGCGCGGCGGACTGCGCGTGGGCGACGTCCTGTCGCGAATCTTCGAGGTGCCGCTCGCGATCCTGTCCACCCACTCGTACACGGCGGAGGGAGGCACCGTCCGCGGCCAGCTCGTGATCGCCGAGCACATGACGATGACCGCGCCGCGTCTCGGCGAGCGCGTGCTGCTCGTCGACGACATGGTCGATTCTGGTCACACGCTCGAAGTCGTGTTCAACACGCTGCCGGAGCGCTTTCCACACATCGCTGACATCCGGACGGCGGTCGTCTGGTACAAGGGACACTCGGTATTCAAGCCCGACTACTACGTCGATTACCTGGCCGACAGTCCGTGGATCCACCAGCCCTTCGAAATCTATGACACGCTGCGGCCGGATGCGCTCCAGGCTCGACTCGGCGAGGCTGCCGCGCCCCGCGGGAAGAAGACCTGACGATTCCAGCGACTATTTCGACTGCACGTACGCGGCGACGGCCTGGATCTCGATGGGTGCCAAATCCTTGACGATGCCATGCATCACCGGCGCGGTGCGAACCAGCGACTGGATGTAATTGAGCTGCTTGACCACGTACTTCTCGTGCTGTCCGGCGAGCCGCGGGAAGTCCGCCATGCCTTCGGCATTCGCGCCGTGGCAGGACATGCAGGCGGGGATGCCCCGCTCCGGCACTCCCTTGTCGAAGAGCTCCTTGCCCCTGGCGACAAGAGCCGGATCGCCGCTGCGCGCGTGCGCGGGCGGCTGCTCGGCGTAGTACACGGCGACGCCGGAGATGATCTTCTCGTCGAGATTGCCTGCGATTCCCCACATGAAATCATGCGCGTCCTTTTCCGAGCGGGTCTTCTTCCGGAACGCGTCGATCTGAGTTTCGAGGTAACCCCGACGCTGCGCGGCGAGGATCGGGAATTCCGGCGATGTGCTGATGCCCCGCGGCCCGTGACAGGTCGAGCAGAGATTCAGGGCCCTTTCCTCCCCCGCCTTCCGGACGTCGGCCGGAATCTCCGACGACGGGCTCTGCGCGCCCGAGGGAAACGCCAGGCTCGACAAAGCCACACAGACAATCGCAGAGCAGATGCGCTTCATGGTCGATCTCCACATTCGCGACACGAGGTCAGAACGCGACCCATACATTGAAGAAGAGCGTATTGTTGTCGCTCGCGTTGCGCCCGTTGCCGTCGTAATTCGTCGACGCTCCGTTGAACTTGTTGTACGCCGTGTATTGCAGCATCAAACGGACGTTTTGAATCGGCAGGAAGTCGAGCTCGGCGATCCATCCCTTGCTGTCCGGCCTCATGGCGTTGCCATCGGAGTCCGTCCCGTACAAGCCGCTGTCGGCGCTGCCGGTGGTCGAGAAATAGGCGAGCGTGCCGCCGTACTTGCGGTCGTGATAGTAGGTCGCCTTCGCCTTGAAGGTGCGCAGCGTATCGCTTGGATTGGCGGGCGTCGGCCCGGCGCCGATCCCCGCGCCGGTCGCCGCCGTCACCGGAAAGCTCGCGTCGTACGACTGCTTCTCGTGGATGTAAGTCGCCTGCGCGGTGAAGGTGTGCGGATCGGTGATGTACTGGTACTGCGCATCGACGGCAATGTCGCGGTAACGATCCGTCGGGGTCGACGTGTCGAAGTTGCTCGGATAGCGATCGATGACCATCCCGTACGTGCCGACCATGATCGAATTCGGACCCCAGTCATGGCTGTAGGCAATACGCCAGTAAGGGTTGTACCCCTTGAGCGCGGCGACCCCGCCATCGGTATGGATGTCCTGCCCCTGGCGCAGAATCGAGAACGCGCCGTCGGCGGTGCGGTAGAACGAGACCTCGGCGTAGATCGACTTTTGCCACCATAGATAACCGCCGAGTCCCGCGACCTGTTGCGCCAGGCCGCCATCGATCTGCGTTGCGGCGGAAGGCGTATTGGCGAGCGGCGCCGACGTGAACGGGAACCCGAAAGCCGGTGTGCTGTTCCAGACGTCCTGCACGGTGGGGTTGTTGTGCAACGTGGCGCCGTAGATCAGGTCCGGCTCGGCGGCTCCCGCGCTGCTGTACCTCCCTATGATCCTGAGGTCGGTGTTGTCTATGCTGCTGTGGCCGCCGAGCGTGCCGTCAGCGGTCGTCGCGAGATTGTCATAACTCCATTGAATGAACCCGCCGATATTGTCGTTGACCTTGCTCGCGAGAAAAATACTGGCGCAGCAGAACACAAGGCCGTTGTTGCGTTGCGTGATCTCCACCGTTTCACCGGTGGTGGGATCGGTCTCGTGGTTCTTTCGTGTATTCGTGATCGACGCCTGCGCCATCACCGCCAATGGAATGTAGTTCACGCCCTCCTTGGAGAAGGCGGTCTTCCCTATGGTGTAACCGGTGAGCTTGAAGTAGCGACCGTAGGGCGTTAGTTCGGGAAAGCTGACGTGACAGGCGATGCATTCCTGACCCGTCTGGCGGGCGTACGACGGCACGGCGTCGGCTTGCCCTATCGATGCGCCAATCAACACGACCGTCGCTGTATCTCGCAGCGCCTTCACGATATTCCGCGCGAACATTGCTGGCCCCTTTCCTGCGCTCACTTGAACAAGAGATTGCCGCACTTCTCAGGCTGCGAAGCACGGCGCTGCCGATGAATGCGATCACGCTACGCGGTCCGCAGATTGGTCTTGATGATCTGCGTCAATGTGCCGCGCGAAAAAAACTGAGCGCGTCAGCAACTCGCAAGCTTCCAGTCAGGAAATTGTCAGGTACGCGCCGTTGTCAGGTACGCGCCGTTCCGAAGCGCGCCGGCGCGGCAGAGAGATTGCATGCGACGTTTTGGCGCAGCGCTACTGCGCGGCATTGCTGCTCGACAACTGTCGGCAGAAAGAGCGCTACAGCAGCACGTTGACTCGATCGCTTTGGCGGGCGGCGCGGGCGGAATCCGTCGGTGCGCCGTTCAGGATGTGCAGCCTTCGGATCGGGTTGCGGGCCCCCGCAACCACTCCTAGATCAATCCCCCGCAAACTGACATAGCGCGAGCACCGGATAACCGAGTCGCGCCAGCCTCTCGCGACCGCCGAGGTCGGGCAGGTCGACGATGAAAGCACAGCCAGCGACCGATCCTCCAGCGATGCTAATCAGCCGAAGCGCCGCTTCGGCCGTGCCACCCGTGGCGATCAGGTCGTCAACGAGCAGCACGCGCTCACCGGGCTGAATCGCGTCGCAGTGAACCTCCAGCCGGTCGGCGCCATACTCGAGCTCGTAGTCGTGACCGAAGTTCTCGGCAGGAAGCTTCCCCTGTTTGCGGATCGGCACAAAGCCGACATTCAGCTTGTAAGCGAGCGCGGCGCCAACAATAAAACCGCGCGATTCGATCGCCGCGACCTTGTCGATCGGTTGGCCGCAATACGCAGCGCCGAGCTTTTCGACGATTGCGTGAAAGCCATCCGCCCGTTTGAGCAGTGTCGTGATGTCGCGAAACAGCACGCCCGGCTTGGGAAAATCGGGGACGGTCCGTATCTGTGCTTTGATGTCGACGTCTTGCATCACCGATGATCCAGTGCGCGTCGATGACCTTGGACGCGCCGCGTAGCGTATTGGAACCGACGCAGTATACGTCGATCTACTTCATATCATGTATTCTGTGATGCACCATGCCTGTTAGCTTGAAACGGCGCCTCGCGTTGCTGCTGCCAGGCGCCGTGTTACTCGGCGTTGCGGCGATCCCGGGCGGGGCACAAGACGGACCGGATCCGGCGGTCAGGCGAATCCAGACGTTCTACGACTCACTCCTCGCGACGATGAAACAGGCGGATCGATTGGGCATCCGCGGCCGATACGAGAAGCTGGCCCCGGTGATTCGCGAGACGTTCGACCTCGCGGCGATGACTCGCATTGCCATCGGTCCGGAATGGAACTCGTTTGCGCCCGAGCAGCAGTCCGAGTTGACAGAGAATTTCTCGCGCATGACGATCGCCACGTACGCCAGCCGTTTTGACGGCTACTCGGGGGAGCGGTTCGACGTCGAGCCGACCAGCGACGCGCGCAATACCGGGCGGATCGTTCATACCAAGCTCATCCCGTCGAGCGGGGAGCCCATCACACTCAATTACCTGATGCGCGGTTCCGGCGACACGTGGAAGATTGTTGACGTTTATCTCACCGGGACAATAAGCGAGCTCGCAACGAGACGCTCGGAGTTCGCGTCCATCGTCAAGAGCGGTGGGCCGAAGGCCCTCGTCGAGAGTCTTCGCCAGCAGGCCGACAATCGAGGACGCTACTTCGGGGGTTCGTCCGCGGAGCTCCCCGGATCGGTCAGCTCCTGAGGCTCCGGCGCGAGCCCGCGACCCTCGCGGAGCTGCGCCTGACGCCGTTGTCGTGTGAGACTTTTCAGGTTCGAGTAATAGTCGAGTGCGCTGGCGATGATCTCATCGAGGCTTTCGATGTTCCGGGACCTGAGGTCGATCCCATCGACCGTGCCGACCGCGAGACCTGTTATGGTCCCCGCATGACCGGTCACGACCAGCGCGGGTGGAGTGGTATAAAGATCGACGCCCAAACCAAGCGCATCGCGAAAATTGGAGGGTCCGAAGAACAGCAAGACCAGATACGGCCCATCGTCAACGCCCCAGGAGTAAAGCGTCTGACCGAAATCGCCGGACTGCCTGGGAAGTCCCTGCTCGGTGGCCGGGTCGAACAAACCCCCGAGGCCGACGGTCGTGTTGACCAGGAAACGGGTGAACGTAATTCCTGCGGCATTGGGCCGCCGTTGCAGCAAGTCGTTGACGAAGATTCTCGGCTCGGCGAGATTGTCGATCGCCGACCGGATGCGGTCGCGCACGGACTGCGGGAAGGCCTGACGATATGCTTCGGCGATCGGCTTGATGAGCGCCTGGTCCAATGCCGTGTTGGTATCGAGCACGGCGCGGTTGACCGGTTCGAAGGGGTCGTCGGGCGAGGTATCGCCCCCCGACACCGTCGCACAACCCGCGAGCACGACACAAAGAACCACCGCGGCGAGGTTGCCACAGCCGGCGAAGTGCAGTGATCGCACGCGGCGTTGCCCGTCGAGAGTCACGATGTATGGCGACGACCGCGGACCCCGGAAAGGAAGGCTGCGTCGACGATTTCCAATTGTGGAGCGCTGCCTTGGAGAGCATCAACCCGTTCGCACGTAGGTTAACCCGCTTGGCTGGGCAGCGGAAGCGCAGCGCGAGATGCTGACGGCAGAAACGTTCACCCTCGGGCTCGGCGTTGCCAGCTTGGCGCTGGCCGCGGCGGGATGTCTGTACGCGCTTGGCGCGGCAGCAATCGCGCGGCGCTTCGCCGGGGACGAGAGTCCGCCTCCGCTTGCCTTCCCGGGCGTCACCATCCTCAAGCCGCTGCATGGCGCCGACCCGGGCCTGTACGACGATCTCGCGTCGTTTTGCGACCAGGACTATCGCGGCCCGGTACAGGTCCTGTTCGGCGTGGAGGATCCCACCGATGCGGCCATCGCGATCGTCGATCGCCTGATCGCCGCGAGGCCTGGACGCGATCTCGAGCTGGTGATGCACGCGCACGCCGGCGGCCCTAACCCGAAGATCGCGAATGTCGTCGGGCTGCAGCGCCACATTCGACACGACGTGGTCATTCTCGCGGACGCCGATATTGCGGTTGCGCCGGACTACCTGTCGAGGATTGTCGCCGCGTTGGCTCTCCCCGGCGTCGGCGCGGTCACGTGTCTCTACCGCGGCGCGCCTCGAGATGGCGCGTGGGCACAGCTGGCGAGCATGGGGATCGATTACCACTTCCTGCCCAACGTTCTCGTCGGACTCAAGCTCGGTCTGGCCCGACCATGCTTTGGCTCGACGATCGCACTCCGGCGCGAAACGCTCGCCGAGATAGGCGGGTTCGAGGCGTTTGCAGGCTATATCGCGGACGACTATGCCATCGGTGAAGCGGTGCGCGCCGCCGGCATGAAAGTGACGATCCCATCGCTCGTCCTCGCACACTCCTGTGCGGAGCGAAGCGCCGTGGAGCTGCTGCGCCACGAGCTCCGTTGGGTGCGGACGCTGCGCACGGTGGCCCCCGCGGGGTATGCGGGCATGGTCATCACGCACCCGCTGCCCTTCGCCTTGCTTGGCGCGTGGTTAAGCGGCTTCGGCATTCCCGGCATGGCGAGCGTCGCCGCCGCGATCGCGTGCCGTCTTGTCCTGCAGCTTCAAGTTGATCATACTTTAAGGGTGAGCATGGGTCGCTGGTGGCTCGGTCCCGCGCGCGATCTGCTGGCGTGCGCAATGTATGTCGCCGGATTCTTCGGCGATGTCGTCAGTTGGCGCGGTCGGCGCTACAAAGTGCGCGCAGATGGCACTCTGGTGCCCGTTGTGGAGCCGAAGACATGATGCGTACGCTTTTTCTGCAGGCCCCTTCGTTCGACGGATTCGACGGCGGCGCGGGGTCGCGTTACCAGGCGCGGCGGGAGATCCGTTCTTTCTGGTATCCGACGTGGCTTGCCCAGCCGGCAGCGCTGGTCGAGGGCAGCAAACTCGTCGATGCGCCACCGCACGGCCTGAAGCTCCCCGATGTCGCCGCCACGGCGCGCGACTTCGATCTTGCCGTTCTACACACGTCGGCGCCATCGTTTGCATCCGACATCAAGGCGATCGAGGCGTTGAAAGCGGTCAACCCCGACCTTAAAGCGGGTTTGATCGGGGCGAAAGTCGCGGTCGACCCTGCGGGGAGCCTTTCCGCGTCGAAGGTGGTCGACTTCGTCGCCGGCAACGAGTTCGATTTCACGATCAAGGAAGTCGCCGAGGGGCGCGATTGGGAGAGAGTCGCGGGCCTGTCGTACCGCAACGCCGCGGGCCGCATCGTGCACAACGAGGCACGACCTGTCCTGGAAAACATGGATGCGTTGCCTTTCGTGACGCCCGTGTACAAGCGCGACCTCGAGATCGACAACTATTTCATTGGCTATCTCAAGCATCCCTACATCTCGCTCTACACCGGCCGCGGCTGCAAGTCGCGGTGCACGTTCTGCTTGTGGCCGCAAACCGTCGGCGGGCATCGCTACCGTACGCGCAGCGTCGGTCATGTCGTGGAAGAGATCCGCTGGGCGCAGAAGGCCTTCCCGCAGGTGAAGGAGTTCTTTTTCGACGACGACACGTTCACCGACGACCTGCCCCGCGCCGAGGCCATCGCCCGCGAGCTTGGCAAGCTCGGCGTCACCTGGTCGTGCAATGCCAAGGCCAACGTTCCGCGCGATACGCTCAAGGTGCTGCGTGACAACGGCCTGCGCTTGTTGCTCGTCGGCTACGAAACAGGCAACCAGCAGATCCTGTACAACATCAAGAAGGGCATGCGCATCGAGTTCGCGCGCCGCTTCACCAAGGACTGTCACGAGCTCGGCATCACCATTCACGGCACGTTCATCCTGGGCCTCCCGGGCGAGACCAGGGAAACGATCGAGGAGACGATCCGCTTCGCCACCGAGATCAATCCGCACACGATCCAGGTGTCGCTGGCAGCACCCTATCCCGGCACATTTCTGTACCGCCAGGCGCTGGAAAACGGCTGGCTCGACAACGCCAACGCCGAGCTGGTCGACTCGCACGGCGTGCAGATCGCACCGCTCCACTATCCGCACTTGAGCCATACCGAGATCTTCGATGCGGTGGAGACGTTCTACCGGCGCTTCTATTTCCGCAGCGGCAAGATCGCGTCGATTGTGGGCGAGATGGTGAGGAGCCCCGAGATGATGAAGCGCCGCCTGCGCGAGGGCATCGAGTTCTTTCACTTCCTGCGCGAACGGCGAGAGGTTGCGCACTGAAGGCGCTGATCGTCACGGCCGACGATTTCGGCCTGGCGCCTGAGGTCAACGAAGGCATCGAGCTCGCGCACACAACGGGCATCCTCACGGCGGCAAGCCTGATGGTGCGCGGGGCTGCTGTCGACGACGCGTTGGCGCGCGCGCGTCGTCTGCCGTCGCTTGGTGTTGGGCTGCACCTGGTGCTCGTCGACGGATGGCCGGTGTTGCCGCCCGAACGCATCCCGGATCTGGTCGACGGCCAAGGGCGACTGCGAGGCGATCTGATGAGGACGGGCATCGACATCTTCGTCCGACCCGACGCGCGCAGGCAGCTCGCCGCGGAAATCGAGGCACAGTTCGAAGCCTTCCAGGCGACCGGTCTGCCGCTCGACCATGTCAATGCGCACCATCACTTCCATTTGCACCCGACGGTGTGCGGGCAGATGCTCGACATCGGGAAACGCTACGGCATGAGCGCGGTGCGCGTGCCTGCCGAACCTGCGCAGATGCTGGCTCGCGTCGAGCCCGGCGCCACATCCCGCGGCAGCGCGCTCGCGGCGCCGTGGACCGCTCTGCTCCGCAGGCGAGTTCGCGGGCAGGGTTTGTCGGCGCCGGATCGCGTGCTCGGACTGGCGTGGTCCGGCGCCATGACCGAGCGGCGCATGGCGGGTCTGCTGGACAATCTGCCCGATGGCCTCACCGAGATCTATTGCCATCCGGCCACCTCCGACAGCTTCCCGGGCGCGGCTCGCGGCTGCCGCTATGTCGACGAGCTCGCGGCGTTGACCTCTGCACGCGTCAAGGAGCTCGCCCGCGTGGACGGCATCCGACGCGGCGCGTTCGCCGACTTCGCAGGCGTGAATAAGGCGTGAAATACCTCGCTCGCGTGCTGGCGCTCGCCGGACTCGCCCTCGCGGTCATCCTGTTCGTCCGGGAAGATGCGGGTGCCATCGTCGCCCTCGTCGTCGCCGCCGGTCCGGGACTGGTGCTCGCGGCGTTCTTCCATATCGTGCCGATGCTCGCCAACGCCTATGCCTGGGGGCGGCTATTCGCCACGACGCAGCGTCCGAGCGGGAGAGTGCTGTCCTGGGCGACCTGGATTCGGGAGTCGGTCAACGGCCTGTTGCCCGTCGCGCGCATCGGCGGCGAGATCGTCGCCTACCGCATCGTCCGACGCCATGTCGCGCGGCGCAGCGACGTCGCTGCGAGCCTGGTGGCGGACATGACGTTATCGGTCCTCAGTCAGGCGGGATTTGCACTGTTCGGGCTCGCCTTGTTGTTCGCGATGGGCAGGACGTCCACGCTCACCGCGCAACTTCTGGCAGCCGTCGCGGGCATGATCCCGCTGGGCATTGGATTCGTGCTTGCCCAGCGCGCGGGCGCCCTCACCCGCATTCTGGACCGCCTCTTCGCGGGTCGGCTCGGCGTCGCGCGCGCCCAGTCGCTGCGCTTCGACCAGGCGCTCGGCGCGGTGTACGCGCGGCGCCGGGACGTTGCCGCCTGCCTCGCGTGGCAGCTCGCCGCGTGGGTGCTCGGAGCCGGTGAAATCTGGCTCGCCCTCGCCTTTCTGGGTCGGCACGACAGCATGCTCGATGCGGTCGTGATCGAGGCCTTGATCCAGGCGGTCAGCAGCGCGACATTCATCGTCCCCGGTGCCCTTGGGGTGCAAGAGGGAGGGTTCATCGTGATCGGCGCCGCGCTCGGCATCGACGCCACGACTGCGCTGGCGCTCGCCACAGCGCGGCGGCTGCGCGACGTCGTGATCTTCTTCCCGGGATTGATTGCCTGGCAGTGGGCCGAAGCGCGCCTCCGCGACGCACGATCGGCGAGCGCGGAGGCGCGCTGACTTCTCGCGACCGACCGTCTGCCGATCAACGGTCCGACCGCGGCCCTCCCAACAGCGCCGGCAGGAACAGCAGCGCCGACGCGAGCGTACAGGCAAGCGACAACGCCAGTAGCTTGCCCATGCTCGACGTTCCGGGATGGTGCGACAACCACAGGCTGCCGAAAGCCGTCCCGGTGGTCAGCGCACTGAAAATCACCGCGCGGGTCAGGCTCGATTGCAGCAGCTCGCGTCTTCCCGCTCGCCAAGCCATGACGAAATAGATATTGAACGCCACGCCGATGCCGAAGAGCAGCGGGAGCGCAATGATGTTCTCGAAATTGAGCGGCAGGCCGATGGCAACGCAGATGCCGAGCGTGGCAAGCCCCGACAAGCCGAGCGGCGCGAGAGTCAGCAGGACGTCGGCCGGCCGGCGCAGCGCGAGTGCGAGCAATGCGACGATTGCGAGCAGTGCCCACAGCCCTGCCTGCAGAAATGCACTCACGACGGTGCGGCTCGACTCCTGAATCGACACTGGCGCGCCGGTCGCTTCGGGTGCAAGCGCCTGGACTGCACGGACAAATCGACGTAGCGTCTCGTTATCGTTGGCGTCGCCCTTGGGAAACACCTCGATCCGCGCGCGTCCGTCGGCCGCAACCCAGTCGCGCTTGAGGTCGTCGGGCAAGGTGGCAAGCGTCACCGGGCCGGCCTGCAAGGCGGCGCGCAATTGACCGAGCGTCGCGACGAAGCCGGGAATCAGCTCCGCCCGCACGCGCTCGCGCGATGCCGGCTCGCCCCGCGCAAGCGTCCACAAGGCTTTGGCGAGGCGCGCCGAGGCGGCAGCGAGGGTCGTTCCGGGGTGAGCGGCAGCAGCCAGCTCGAGCGAGCGCGCAGTGCGCTCCATCGCCCGCACGATGTCCTCATCATTCGGTGGAGTCTTGACCTGTGCCGGGTTCAGCACCGGGTCGAGCAACAGCGCGGCGTCCTCGATCAGCGCCAGCTTCTCCGCCTGCCGCTCGGGCACGAAGCTCGCCAGGGTAATCGCGTGATCGACTTCCGGCAATTGCTCGAGCCGTTGCGTCATCGCGCCGGCCTCGGCCACAGAAGGCGCAAGTAAGTCGACGCTATTGGGCGTCGTACTCGGGTCCTTCGTCAGGTCGAGCAACGTCGCGACCGATTCGACCTTCGCGCTCCTCAGGTGCAGCGGATTGAAGTCGAACTGCAGCCACGGCAACAGAACAAGACTGCCCGCTGCGACGATGCCCGCCACCGCGAGCACCGCGCGGCGATGTCGCAGCAGGAATCGATCGAGCCGACCGAGCCCGGCATAACCTACGGCTGAGCGCTCGCCCGGTGGACGCGCGAGCGCGATCAGCGCGGGGAGCAATGTGACGCTGGCCACGAACGCGACAATCATGCCGGTGCCGGCGATCAACCCCAACTCCGAAACGCCGCGATACTGCGTCGGCAGAAACGCGTAGAAACCCGCCGCGATCGAGGCGGCGGCGAGCGCCAGCGCGCTGCCGACCTCGCCGCCTGCGTCGCGCATCGCGCGCTGCAAATCGCCGCTGGCGTAGCGCTTGGCGCGGTAGCACACGCAGAACTGGATACCGAAGTCGACCCCAAGGCCGACGAAGAGCACGGCGAAAGCCACCGAAATGAGGTTGAACGTGCCGAATACGAACAGTCCGAATGCCGCCGTGACGATCAGTCCGACCGCGAGGCTCGCCATGATCGCAACGATCAGGCGCCACGAGCGCAGCGCGAGCCACAACAGCGCCACGACGGCAAGAATCATGATCGAGGCATTGAGCGCCGCGCCGTCGGCGAGCGTCGCGAACTCCTCATCGGCGAGCGGCACCGGACCGGTGAGCCGCACTCGGGTCCGAGCGTCGGCGTCGAGGCCGAGCTCGTGCGCGGCGTGGCGAATCGCCGTGCTCGCGGCCTCGCCCGGTTGCAATGCGCTGTAGTCGAGCTGCGGTTGCACGAGGATAAAACGGCGCAGCTCGCGGCGGTCGGGAGGGCGACCCGTGATCAGCGCGCGCCAGGAGAACGCCGGTGACTGGCCAGCGACGATGCCCTCGAATGCTTCCGCGAGCCGCTGCAGAGGCGGCGCGAGCTCATCGAATCGTGCCGGGTCGGCTTGCCCGCCTTCGACGAGGCGCGACAGTGCGTCCATCAACCCGCGCACGGTCGGGTCCGCGGCAAGCATCCCCAGCAGCGGTTGCGCGGTGATCAGCGCTTGCGTCGTTTGTGCGACATCGTCGGTCGACTCGAACAGAAGCCCGGCGCGGTCGAAGAAGGCACCGCCGTCGGGACGCCACACCGATCGGAAGCGTTGAGGCTCATTGGATAGTCGCGCGGTCAATGTCGCGGTCGCTTGCTCGGCGAGCTCGGGGGTCGCAGCGTCGACGACGACAGCGATCAGATCGGTGCGGTGCGGAAAGGCTGCGTCGAGGATCAGCTCGCGCTTGCGCCAGCCCACGTCTTCGGCAATCAGCTTGGTGGCGTCGGTGTTGATCGCGATGTGGCCCACGACGTACGGGAACGCGCCCGCGCAGGTCGCGGCAGCGACGGCGATCACCAGCCAGGGCCGGTGCACACAAACGCCGACGATGCGCACGATCAGGGACATCATGCGAAGGCCCTTGTCATGCGCACTGCGCCAAAGCCGCCGGACTCATGCTTCCCGGTACCCGAGCAAGAGGAGCCCGATCAACACGAAGCAGGTCGGCCATACCCATCCGCCCCAGCGTCCCTCGTCCTCCGGAGCCTTGACTTCGAGCCAGCGCGCCCACCCGGCCGTGACACCCAGGACCGCGATCGGCAGGTGCGTCAGCTCGATCAGCAGTTCCTCTTTCACGTTGCCGAGCGCGTGCGAATGCGTCAGCAACAATGTGGCCCCCGCCGCAACGAGCAGTGGAAAAGTGAGCTTCAGCCGTCGCGAAGCGATGCGGCCCGTGCTCACGCGCCATTCGAAAACCGCGAAGCCGACGACCAGTGCTTCGAACAGACGATGCTGGGCCACCTCGGGGTCCTTCAAGGTCTCGATGAGCCCCAGATTCCCCATCGGCCAAACCTCGGGATCCGCCCGCAGGAACAGGAATGCCGCGAGCAGCAGGAACAGCAAAGGCCAGTGCTTCGCCCAGCGCATGCGCTTGCTCCGCCGCGCAAGCGCAGCGAGCCCCATCACTGTCACGAGCAACCCCGCCCAATGATGGTTGTACTCGGACCACGCAATGTCGTAGGCGTTTCGCAGCGGCGGGCTGCCGCTGCCGGGAACGAACGCCTGCGGTCGTGACGCACCTTGTTCCGCCCGGGCTTCGGCGTCGAGCCTCGCCTGCAGCGTGGGAAGCGCCAGACTCGCATGATCCGGGCTGGCCAGCCGTGGCGACTCGGGGGTGATCCGCGCCACGATATCGGACCCTGTGACGCGACCCTCGACGAGGTCGACTCCCGGAGGCAGCGAGGTGATCGATGCCGCAGCCATCAGCACCGCGAACCCGATGCCCATCTCCACTTCGACGAAGCGCCGAACCCGTCGTGACGCGGCTCCGTCGGCGGCAAAGCGTCGCACCGCACCGAAGTTCGCGAGCCCGAGCAACAGCAGCATGCCGAGCAGGACGCTCTTCGTTGCCGCCATCGCTCCGTAGGCAGTGCCGAGCACGGCGTCGACCGAGGCGATATACGACACCGCGAACACGATCGCACTGCCGATGATGAGTGCAACGCCGGCGATCGCCAGCGCCGAGTACCGCGTTCCAATGCGGCTCGCGATCTGTGGTGTCTCGGCGCGCGTCAGCGCGAGCCATAGGGAAGGCAGCCCGCCCAGCCACAACGCTGCGCCGAGCTCGTGCGCGAGAGTGGCGGAGACCAGCAAACCGGAGTCACCGAGTCTGGCAACGGCGTGGCTGGTCGCGACCGCGGCGCAGAGGAGCACGACGGAAGCGGCACCGATCGCGATCCGAGTCATTGCCACAGGTCGCGGTCGCGCTGCAGCGAGCGTGCCGATGGCGGCGGTCATGATCAGGCGTCGGCTGGCAGCGCAGAACCCGCGGCCCCGATGCCCGGCACCACCGACGGGCGGCACGGTGACGAACAGCATGAACGACACGCTGCCGATCAAGACTGTCTGCGCCACGAGATCGAAGCCGCGCAGAACGACGTTGAGAAAGCCGAAAATGTCGAACAACGTGGTCAAGGCGCAGAAGGCTTCCCACGTACCGAGAAGATCACTTCGCCTCGCGTGATATGACCGTCGAGCGAGAGCACCATCCAGTTGAGCTTCCATTGCCCGGACATCGTCGCTTCCGCGCGGCCGGCGAGCACGCCGGGTGCCGCGCTCGGCGCGAGCGCAACGGCGGCTTCGGTTCCGTCAGGTCCTTGTAAGCTCAGGCGGGACCGCGTTGGATCGATGCGACTGTTGAAATCGAGCCGGATGTCGAGATCCCCTTGTGCGACGGTAGCGTTCATCGCCGGTCGTGCGGCCACGATGATCGCATGGGCAGGCGAACGCCCGGATGCAAGCCCCAGCGCGGCCGCCGCCATGGCTAGCAGGATCGCCCGTGCCGGGCGGGCAGGTCTCGTTCTGGCCGGGCAGTGAAACTCCTGCACGTTCGATGAACTCGAAAGGAGATGGCTCCAGGCACGCGCATTATGCGCGATTCCATGCGGATAGAATCGACCGATGACCACGAAGGGCCGTGCGTCGTCCCACGGAGGATGTCGCTTAAGCGCCTTGTCCTGAAGCGCGCAATAGTGGATCATTGCTTCGATGGACGATCGCCCGCAGCCCATGCTGCGGCTTTGCCGATGCAGTCGATCAATTCCTTCGCCCCACGAAAAAAACTGCAGCGCATATGCAGGTGATGCTTGCGCAGCCGCGCGGGTTCTGCGCGGGCGTAATCCGGGCCATCGACATCGTCGAGCAGGCGCTGGCAAAGTTTGGCGCGCCGGTCTATGTCCGGCATGAAATCGTGCACAACCGCCATGTCGTCGAGACCCTGCGCGCGAAGGGCGCGCGTTTCGTCGAGCATCTGTCGGAAGTGCCCGCCGGGGCGATCACCATTTTCAGTGCGCACGGGGTCGCACGGCAGGTCCAGGATGAAGCGCAGGAATATGGACTGCGCGTTCTGGATGCAACCTGTCCGCTCGTCGCCAAAGTCCATAGCCAGGGCAAACGCTACTCGACGCAGGGGCGTGTTCTGATCCTGGTCGGCCACGCGGGCCATCCGGAAGTCGAGGGCACGATGGGCCAGGTACCGGGACCGGTATTGCTGGTGCAAACCGAGCGCGACGTCGATGCATTGGATCTCGCCGTCGACACGCCCGTCGCGTACGTGACGCAAACGACGTTGAGCGTCGACGATACGCGAGCGATCATCGCCGCGTTGGAGCGACGCTTCACCGACATCGTCGGCCCGGACATCAACGACATCTGTTACGCGACCCAGAACCGGCAATCCGCCGTGCGCGAGCTGGCCAAGATTGCCGATGTGATCCTTGTCGTGGGCGCGAAGAATAGCTCGAACTCGAACCGACTGTGTGAGATCGGGGTCGAAGCCGGCG
>WNGK01001374.1_pt1 | contig 26313 bp, 29 predicted proteins | sample 5400601 | NCBI WGS metagenome assembly WNGK01 (sample SAMN13153376, study PRJNA577476) | soil metagenome | isolation source: 60 cm soil or saprolite under Garry oak tree replicate 1 | place: USA:California | collected 2016-06-15
TGAGGGGATTTGAACCCCTGACCCCCTCGATGCGAACGAGGTGCGCTACCGGACTGCGCTACAGCCCCAAGACCGGCAGCCAGCGTAGCAAACATCCGCACCAGCCCGGCCCGCCAGCGCGGTCCCAGAGCCACCCGGGACCGAGCAGCCGACCTGGCCAGGCCGAGCAGTCGACCCGGCCAGGCCGACGACCAGCCAGCAGAGCTTCTTAGTCGGCGGGTGCGCGGATTAGTCGCCGACCGCGCGGACTGCGGCGTCAGCGTACTGGTCGTAGAGCTGATCGCTGACCCGAGCCGAGATGTCGATGATCTGCGCGGTTGGTTCCGGTGCGGCACTGACCTGGGCCTCCCTGGCGGCAGGCTGCCGCGCTGCGAGCTGAGCCGCCCGCGCCGCGTGGGCCGCGGCTCGCCGCTCTGCGACCTCCGCATCGGCGCGGGCAGCCTCGTGCAACAGCAAGACCAGCAGCCCGAGCATCCCCACTGGCGGAACGATGATCCACCAGGGCGCCATGCCCTCGACCGCCAGCGCCAGCGCAACGAAGGTTAGCGTCACCAGCGTGGTCAGCATCCGGCGCCTGGCCCGCAATGCGGCCTCCCGGGTGACGGCCGGGCGCGGCCGGTCCTGCCGCCTTAGCGGGTGCCAGCCAGGTCCCTCGGACCACAGCGGCCGGCCGCGCAAGGTGAGCACTGGCTCCGTCACGTCGTCATCAGGCGACCCGGCCTCATCACCGCCGACGGCATGATCACCGTGCCCCGCGTCGTACTCGACCGCGGACCCGTACTCGACGGCCGTCTCGTACTCGAGCACGGCGTTGCCAGAGCGCACCTCGCCGTACTCAAAGGACGCGTCGTATTCGAACGCCACGCCATGGTCGACGCTCACGCCATGCTCATGCACAAGACCGTCCGCATGCACGGCACCGGTCGCGTCCACCTCAGCCGCGTGTACCTCAGCTGCGTGCACCCCGTCTGCATGCGACCCGTCTGCGTTCAACCCGGGGGCCGTCTCCGAGCCTTGCCCGGACACCTTGTTACCGGCGTTACCGGCTCCGGACCCGTCGTGCGACTTCCGCACCAGCAGTGGCACCAGTATCACGGCCCAGATCGCCACGATCGCCAGGTAGAGAATCGCGCTACTCACGGGCGCCCCTGGCAGCACGCGAGCATCCTCCGGCAGGAATCCTCCCTGCAGGCATGCGGCGGACGCTAAGCGTGCTCACGTCACGCACGGTAGGGCCAGCCGCAGGCGTTGACGAGCATTGACCCCGGTGTGTCGTCAGATAGCCTCAGCGAGCCCGCGCCATGCCCGCGCCATGCCCGGCCCGGCTAGTGCCGTAGGGCCGGCCGGCTAGCGTCGGCCCGGCCCGGCTAGTGCCGCAGGGCCGGCCGGCTAAACGTCCGGCCCGGCCGGCTAAACGTCCGGCCCGGCCGGCTAAACGTCCGGCCCGGCCGGCTAGCGTCGCAGGCCGCTTCGACATTCCGCGATACAGCCTCAGCGGGCTCGTGATCGGGACGCGGACACCGCACTGCGCCACCGGGGCAGCAGCCCGCCCTGCACGTCCTCTGCCGTCAGCGCATAACACAGATGGTCCCGCCAGGCCCCCTCGATATGCAGGCTCCTGCGCCGCAGGCCCTCCTCACGGAATCCCAGCTTCTCCACCACCCTGCGGCTGGCCTGGTTCTCCGGCCGGATGGTGGCCTCCACGCGGTGCAGGCCGACGACGAAGAAGCAGTGGTCCACGGCCATCGCCAGGGCCGTCGGGACCACGCCCCGGCCGGCCACGGCCTCATCGATCCAGTAACCGACCTGCGCCGAGCGGGCCGATCCCCAGACGATGCTGCCGACGGTCAGCTGCCCGGCAAACCGCCCGGCGTAGGTGATCACCCACGGCAGGGTTTGTGCCTGCCGCGCCTCCCGGCGCATCGTGCGCGCCATCGCGACGTACGGGCTCAGGCTGGTCTGGTACAGCGGGGTCTCCGGGTTGGTGGGCTCCCACGGCCGGAGCCAGTCCGCATTGCGGATCCGCGTCTCGCGCCAGATGGACGCGTCCTTCACCCGGACCGGCCGCAGGCCGACCGGTGCGTCAAGAAGGTCAGCCTCGGTGAGCGTGACCGGCCACCCGCGCATGCGTCCCACGAGACCATCATTCTCCTGTCCTGTGGCTGAACGCTATTCGGTGACCCAACGACGCGGGCATGAATTCACTGGGTTACCGGTTCGGCGTGCCCTCGGCCGGCCGCGCTCCAATCTCCGCCGGCCGCGCTCCAATCTCCGCCGGCCGCGCTCCAATCTCCGCCGGCCGCGCTCCATTCTCCGCCGGCCGCGCACCATTCTCGGCCCGACACGTTCATCCTTGGCCGGCCGCGGCCGACTTCCCTGGCGGCTGCTGATGAGCATCCTCCGGCGGCCTCGGATGGTCTCCCTCCGGCGGCCTCGGATGGTCGCCGCCGTGGACCTGATCGACGGCGTGCGCCAGGATCGGGGAAAGCACGGCCATCCCGTCCCGGACGCCACCGGCCGACCCGGGCAGGTTGACGATTATCGTGCGGCCGGCCAGCCCGGCCAGGCCACGGGACAGCACGGCCGACGGGACGCCGGCCGCGGCGCCCGCCGACCGGATCGCGTCGGCGATACCGGGGATCTCCCTGTCGATCACCCTGCTGGTCATCTCAGGCGTTTGATCACCCGGCGTCAGGCCGGTCCCGCCAGTGGTCACCACGATGTCATAACCGCTGGCCACAGCCTCGCGCAGGGCTGCGAGCACCGGCTCGCCGTCCGGCACGACCAGCGGGCCATCCAGCTCCGAGCACCCGGCAGCGGCCAGCAGTTCCGCCAGCACCGGCCCGGACCGGTCCGGGTACACTCCGGCCGCGGCCCGGTTCGACACCGTGATGGCCAGCCCCCTGATCATGGTCTTGCCCACCGGCCGGTCTTGCCGCCGGTCTTCTCCTCGACCCGCACGTCGCTGATCACCGCCGCCGGGTCCACGGCCTTGACCATGTCGATCAGCGCGAGCGCGGCGACCGTCACAGCGGTCAGCGCCTCCATCTCCACGCCGGTCCGGTCCGCCGTCCGCGTCGCGGCCACGATCAGCACGCCGTCGTCCTGCACGGCAAGGTCGACGGTTACCGAGTGCAGCCCGATCGGATGGCACAGCGGGATCAGGTCCGGCGTCCGCTTGGCGCCCTGGATCCCGGCGATCCTGGCCACCGCGAGCGCGTCGCCCTTCGGCATCCGGCCCGCTCGCAGCGCAGCCACCGCCCCGGCCGACAACAGCACCCGCCCCGAGGCCCGTGCCGACCTGGCCGTCACGTCCTTGCCCGACACGTCGACCATCCGGGCCTGCCCGGCCGCGTCGAGATGAGTGAGCCGGCCATCCTGCCCGGCCCGTTCCGGCAGCTCAGGCTGTTCCGGCAGCTCAGGCTGTTCCGGCAGGTCAGGCTGTTCCGGCAGGTCAGTTTGTTCCGGCAGGTCAGTTCGTTCCGGCCGTTCGGTCCGTTCAGTCATCGAGGCAGATCACCTCGGCTACATCGCCCGCTGCCATGCTGATCACCTGCTCCGGCACGATGATCAGCGCGTTCGCCCGGGCCAGCGCGGCCAGCTGGTGCGACGCCTGCCCGGACAACGGCGTTATCTGCGTGCCGTCATCAGCAAGCACGCCGCGCAGGAACGACCTCTTGTCGCGCGGCGACCGCAGCGAGGCGGTGAGCACCGCGCGCGCGGTCCGCAGGCGGCCGTCCGCCGTCCCTTGCAATGCCCGCAGAGCTGGCCGGACGAAAAGCTGAAACGAGACGAACGCGCTCACCGGGTTCCCCGGCAGGGTCATGATCGGGGTGCTCGCCGCGCCGATCACGCCGAACCCTTGCGGCATCCCCGGCTGCATCGCCACCTTGCGGAACCTGACCGTCCCCAGTTTCTGCAGCGCGGCCTTTACTACGTCGTGCTCGCCGCCCATGCTGACGCCGCCGCTGGTCACCAGCAAATCGGCCCGGCCGGCCGCATCCTCGATCACGGCAAGGACCTGGCTGACGTCGTCCGGCACGCTCGGCTGCCGGCAGGCATCGGCGCCGGCCTGCCGAGCGGCCGAGGCCAGCATGTAGCTGTTGGATTCCCAGATCCGGCCGCGCGTGATCGGGGTTCCTGGCGCCGCGAGCTCGTTCCCTGTGGAGAACACGGCTACCCGCGGCCACGGCCTGGCCAGCACCGAGTCCCGGCCGGCCGCTGCGAGCAGGCCGATCGCCACCGGGCCGAGCCTGCTGCCCGCGGCGAGCAGCGCGTCCCCGGGCGCGGCGTCGTCACCCGCCCGGCGGATCGAGGCGCCGGCCGCCACTGCCTGGCTGATCGCCACCCGGGCAGTCCCGCCGTCGGTCAGCTCGACCGGCACCACCGCGTCCGCGCCGTCCGGCACCGGCGCGCCGGTCATGATCCGCAGGCAGCTGCCTGGCACGAGCTCGAGCTCGCGGGTGTCGCCTGCCGTGACCTCGCCGGTCACCGGCAGGGTCACCGGCGCGCCGGCGGTCGCCGCGGCGATGTCGGCGGCGCGGACGGCGTAACCGTCCATGGACGAGTTGTCGAACGGCGGCAGCGGCCATTGCGCCGCGATGTCCTCGGCGAGCATGCCGCCGTCTGCGTCGTCCAGGCTGAGCTCGCGCGGCGCGAGCGGGCGGATGGCGGCCAGGATCTCGGCCAGGTAGGCGTCGACGGAGTCCATAGCCAGCCGGGCCCTACAGGCCGTCCAGGTAGTCGCGCAGCCACGGCACGAACTCGCCGGCCACGTCTGCCCGCTGGCACGCGAACTGGACAATCGTGCGCAGGTAGTCGAGCTTGTTGCCGGTGTCGTAGCGGCGGCCGCGGAACAGCACGCCGTGCACACCGCCACCGTCCCCGGCCACGCCGCGCACACCGCCGCCGCCCGTGGCCACGCCCCGGTCGGCCGTGGCCAGCGTCCGCAGCGCGTCGGTGAGCTGGATCTCGCCGCCCCGCCCTGGCGGAGTGCCGCGCAGCACGCCGAACACGGCCGGGTCGCACACGTACCGCCCGATCACGATCCAGTTCGACGGAGCCTCGCCCGGAGCGGGCTTCTCTACCAGGTCCGTGACGGCGACCACGGCATCCTCGTTGGTCGGCTTGATCGCGGCGCATCCGTAGGCCGAGACCTGATCGGGCTCGACCTCCATCAGCGCCAGGATGCTGCCGCCGTAGCGCTGCCTGACGTCGATCATCTGGCGCAGCAGCGGATCCCGGCGGTCGATGAAGTCGTCGCCGAGCAGCACGGCGAACGGCTCGTCGCCGACGTGCTCGGCGGCGCAGAGGACCGCGTGGCCAAGCCCCTTCGGCGCGTCCTGGCGCACGTAGTGCATGTCGGCGAGGTCGGTGGGCGCGCGGATCGCGGCGAGCCCGGCGTCGTCGCCCTTGGCGGCCAGCGCGTCCTCGAGTTCGAGTGCGCGGTCGAAATGGTCTTCGATGGCGGACTTGCCCCGGCGGGTCACCATCAGCACGTCGCGCAGTCCCGCGGCGACCGCCTCTTCCACCACCAGCTGGATCGTCGGCGTGTCTATGACGGGCAGCATTTCCTTGGGGATGGCCTTGGCTGCGGGCAGGAACCTGGTGCCCAGGCCGGCGGCTGGGATGACGGCTTTGGTCACGGCGGCTGTGTCGGCCATGCTGAGAACCCTAACTACCCGGCGGGAGGACTTGTGCACGGCATGGCCTCGGAGGCACCAGGCGATGATCGGCTCGCGGGCGGGTCCGGCGACGCCGATGCCGTTTCAAATGGTGTTTCAGACGGTGTTACGGGGGCGGCAGCGCATGGCGTAGCTGGCGTTCCCGATGGCCAGGACGGCTGGCCGGCGGCCAAGGCGGCGCTCCGGCGCCGGCTCGTGGCGGCGCGTGGCCGGCTGACCGATGCTGACCGCAGCGAGGCCGGCCACCTGCTCCGCGACGCCGTGCTCGCGCTGCCGGAGACGCAGATGGCCGGCACGGCCGCCGCCTACTACTCGGTCGGCACCGAGCCGGACACCCGCGGCCTGGTCTACGCCCTGTGGAAACGCGGCACGTACGTGCTGCTGCCGCTGCTGCTCCCCGGCGGCGACCTGGACTGGGCCTCCTACGAGGGCCCGGGCTCGCTGGTCGCCGGGCCGCACGGGCTGCTGCAGCCTGCCGAGCCGCCGCGCGGCGTCACCGCCGTCACCAGCGCCGACCTGGTGATCGTCCCCGCGCTGGCCGCGGACCGCCGCGGCTTCCGGCTTGGCCGCGGCGGCGGCTCGTACGACCGTGCCCTGGCACGCGTCGGCGCGCCGGTGCCGACCGTCGCCCTGCTCTACGCAGGCGAACTGCTGGACGAGGTGCCGGCCGGCCCGCATGACCTGCCGGTACGCATGATCGCCCGGCCGCGCGAAGGAATCACCAGGGTGCCGTGATGGTTGCTACCATTTGGCAGTTGGACACGGCGAGTGCTAACGCCACCGAGGAGGAGAAGTGCCGACCTACCAGTACGCCTGCACGGACTGTGCGGACCGGGTCGAGGTGGTGCAGAAGTTCACCGACGAGCCGCTGCTGGTGTGCTCGCTGTGCGGTGGCAGGCTCCGCAAGGTGTTCTCGCCGGTCGGCATCGTTTTCAAGGGGTCGGGCTTCTACCGCACGGACTCCCGGGCCAGCGCCAAGAAGGAGAAGGTGCTGACCGGGTCGGCGGAGAACGGCTCGGGCTCGGCCAGCTCGCCGGATTCGGGTGGTGCCAAGGACGGCGGGAAGGACGGCGGGTCGTCGTCTGGTGACAAGGGCGGGTCGTCGTCTGGTGACAAGAAGGCCGGCAAGTCCGCCGCGTCGTCGTCTTCGTCACCGGGCTCGGGCTCGGGTGGCTCCCGGTCGTCGGGCTCTTCGTCGTCCGGCGCTCGCTCATCGTCGGGCTCGAAGGTCGCCTGACCCGCCGTGGCCGACCTGGCCAGCATCGGCGTCATCGGCGGCTCCGGGCTCTACGAGTTCCTGCCTGCTGCCGACGAGGTGACGGTCGAGACCCCGTTCGGGCCGCCGAGCGACCGCATAGTGATCGGCGACGTCGGCGGGCGGTCGGTCGCATTCCTGCCCAGGCACGGGCGCGATCACCAGTTCCCGCCGCACCGCATCCCGTACCGCGCGAACTTGTGGGCGCTGCGCTCGCTGGGCGTCCGGCAGGTGCTGGCGCCGAGCGCAGTCGGCTCGCTGACCATGTCATACGGTCCCGGCACGCTGGCCATCCCGGATCAGCTGGTCGATCGCACGATAAGCCGGCCAAGTACTTTTTATAACGAGGTTTCCGCGGTCCATGTCCCGTTCGCCGACCCGTACTGCCCACGGGGCCGGTCGACGGCGATCTCGGTAGCGCGGGCATCCGGCTGGATTCCGGCCGGGTCGGGGACGCTGGTGGTCATCGAGGGCCCGCGGTTCTCCAGCCGGGCCGAGTCGCAGTGGTACGCGGCGCAGGGCTGGACGCTGGTCGGCATGACCGGCTGCCCGGAGGCAGCGCTCGCCCGCGAGCTCGCGCTGTGCTACACGACGATCGCGCTGGTCACCGACACCGATGCTGGCGTCGAGGAGGGCGAGGGGGTCACGCATGCCGAGGTGTTCCGCGTATTCGAGGAGAACATCGGGCGGCTGCGTGACCTGCTGATGCGGACGATCGAGGAACTCCCGGCCGAGCGCGACTGCCCGTGCCCGCGGGCGCTGGACGACATCAAGCTGCCGTTCCCGCTGCCCTGACCGTGTCCGGCCGGGCCGCTCCGGTTACGGCCAGATCGGTGATTCTGGCCGGCCTGCTACTCGGTGCGGGCTTCCCCCGTCGGCTGATAACGGGAAGCGTGATCGCCTTCGCCGGGGTGGTGGTCATCGGAGTCGCCACATCGTCACGGTCCAGCCAAAGCCCCGCCGTCACAGGGGCAGGAGGCCGACGTTGCCGCATCTGCTGCCGCAGCTGAGGATAAGGAGTCGGTGAGCTAGTCCCCGGCTAGTCCAGGTCGCCGTGCTCGATGCGGGCCAGCCGGCGTTCACGGACGAGCTGGTCGAACTCGTGCGGCGCGTCGGCGTTTCCCGGTGCGAGGGCGGCGAAGATGCCCGTGATGTCCCGCATGCCGACCACGCCGAGCAGCCTGCCTTCCGCGACGACCGGCAGATGCCGGATCCAGCGGGTGGCCATCTCCTTTGCTGCTTCCTGCAGCGGCATGTCGGGCGGCACGGTGAACACCTCGGCGGTCATCGCCTCGTCGACGGTGCTGCGATCGGGGTCAGCGCCGAGCGCGACCGCGCGCAGTACGTCCCGCTCGGTGATGATCCCGGTTAGCTGGCCGTTGTCGGTGATCAGCAGCGAGCCGGTTTGCTGCCGCCACATGCGCTCGGCCGCCGAGCGGAGGCTGTCAGAGGCTGATTCCGTGACGGTAGCCTGCGTCATCACGTCCTGGACCTGCACTGCACTAGCTCCTCACAACGTTTGGCCCGCCGGGCTCACCGGCCCGTCGCGGCTCGTTACAACCCTATGACCGCTGCCTCCCTGGGCAGTCCTTTTGCCGGCGGCAGCGAGCCGCGCTTCGGGCGGGCCCGGTAGCTACCATTAAGCTTGCGCGGGGCGCTAGTCCGCCCATGTCCGGCCCCGATAGCTCAGCGGATAGAGCAACTGCCTCCTAAGCAGTAGGCCGCAGGTTCGAGTCCTGCTCGGGGCGCTCGCGTTGCCTCCCAGGTCAGACCGCACATCTAGTGCCTGGCTGATGATCTTCAAGAGGCTTGTTTCCGGTTCCGTGCCCGTTGCGTGCCCGATCGCCTCCGGCTGGCCTGGCCGCCCGATGGCTTACTGCTCCGGTTGAGCTGCTCCCGGGCGAGCCTGCTGAGGGAGTCCGCGATCTCATGCTGGCGTGCGTCACTGCCGTGCAGGTAGATCATCGCCGCGCGTTCGCTGTCGTGCCCCATGCGGTCCATCAGCTCGCGGAGCGTGGCACCAGCACTGGCCGCCAGGGTGTTTCCTGAGTGCCGCAGATCGTGGAAGTGGAAGTCGGCGAGCCCGGCCGCTTCGAGCGCTGGCAGCCATTCCCGTTGCCGGAAGTGGCTATGCCGCAAAGGCCTGCCCCGCAGGCTGGTGAACACCAGCCCGTCATCGCCCGGCTGGGCGAAGCAGCTCAGATGCCAGTGGACAACCGGGACGATCACCTCGGGAATCGTCACGACGCGCGTGCCAGCTTCCGACTTGGGCGGCCCGAAGGCGAACCCGCCGCCGCGGGCCTCGGCCAGTTGCCGAGAAACGCGCACGGTACGCGCCGCCAGGTCGATATCGCACCGCCGCAGCGCGCCAAGCTCGCCCCACCGCAAGCTGCTGAACATCGCTAGCAGGACGAGCGCGCGGTACCGCTGGCCGATCGCCTCGGCGAGCGCGTACGCCTGAGCGATGGTGAGCGTAGGCCGCTCTGGTGACTTCTCCCGCCCGGCGCCCTTGATCCGGCATGGGTTGCGCCTGATCACGCCATCGTCGAGCGCGGTGTTGAGGATGGCCTTCAGCAGCCGGTACGCCTTGGCCATGGTGATCGTGCTCACGCCGTCATCGAGCAGCGTCTTGCGCCACCGCCGCACGTGCCCAGGCTGGATATCGGCGATCGGTACCGAGCCGAGAACCTGTGCCAGGTGCTTCCGAAGGAGGTAGCGGTACAGCTCGGCTGTCTTGGCCCGCAGTCCCGGCCGCTCCTCGATCCAGACCTCGGCTTACTCGGCGAGCGAGACCTTGCCAGCGTCTGGGTTGATCCAGTCGCCGTTGCGGATCTCGGCTTCCTTGAGCGTCAGCCAGACTTCGGCGTCGGTCTTGCTGGCGAAGGTTTCCGGTGCTGGCCGGTCTAAGCCGTCCGGCCCCTGGTAGCGAGCTTGCCATCGCCCGGACGCCAGTTGCCGGACTCTTCCGAAGCGTCTCTTCCTGGTCATGCGACCCTGCTCCTTTTCCTGGTGGTGACCGGCTCGACGAGTCCGGCCTCGATGAACTCGCGTAGTGCGGATTCGGGGATGCGAACATGCCGCGGGCCGATCCGTACGAAGCGGATGCGCCGCTCTTCGATCAGCCGCCGGGGGAAGCGCTGGCTGGTGTTGAGCAGCTCGGCGGCCTCGGCGACGGTCAACAGCCGTTCTGCTGGCGGGTGCTCTCTGCTGAGAGTCATGCGGCCCTTCCGGTTGCCGAAAGGTCCGGTGGCTGGCCGTTGGCTCTGGCGCGGGCTTCGGTGAGCGCGGCGTGCCATCGCTGGCGGTCGGCGACGATGTGCAGCAGTCGCTGGCCGTTGGGCATGTGGTCGGGATCACCGGGGGTGACGGGTGCCCAGGTATACCGGGCGGGGTCGTCGGCCGGGATACCGAGCGTGGCCAGGAGCCAGGCCTTGCGGTCGGCGCGGTGGTCGGCGAGGGTCTTGCCGGACCATTTGCGGGAGACCAGAACGCGGCGGCCCGCGTAGCCGAGGTGCTCGCGGCGGTGGGCCTTGCCCCGGCAGTGCCCGGGCCGCAGGCCGGAATGCGGGTTTTTCGGCTGGACGCCGTAACGGAGCCAGTTCGCGCACATCGGGGAGCACGGCTCGTACCGGAGCGCGTCAAGCAGCCGTGCGGCATGGTCGGCCTGGGCGCTGCTGACGGGCTGGTGGCAGTCGGCGACGTGCTTGGTCAGGTACTTGGTCAAGTAGCCGATGCACCGGCTGGCATCGCGTGATCCGGCGAGCACGCCCTTGGCGTCGAACCGCTCGCCGAACCGGGCGACGTGCAGCGGTTTGTCATTGGGGCCGATGGCGTCGAGCGCCTGGTCCCAGGTCGGCAGGATTTCCCCGGTGGTGGGGTCGAGGTAGTTGCCGCTGGTCTCGTGCCAGACGGGCAGGTCGCCGTCGCCGAAGCGGATCTCATCGGCTGGCGGCCACCAGACCTGGTGATAGGTCGCGGCCAGCACTTGCCGCAGCTCGGCGCGCGAGAGGGTGCCGCGAATGGCCACATGGATGTGCGGGGCCAGGCGGCGCTGGGGTTCTACGGCGGCGAAGTACTGGACGTCGTAGCCGAGCAAGCGGCGCAGGTTCTGGATGAGCCGGTCGAACAGCGCCGCGAAGTGCAGCGCATCCCGAGCGGCCCGCTGGTAGTCGTAGGCGGCCGGGTTGGCCGGTGTGCCGTCGGTGGTGACCTTGCCGTAGCTATCGCAGGTCAGCGTGAGGAACATCGACGGGCGGAACGTCTTGCCGCCCGGGCTGGTGTAAGTCTTGCCGATTGTTTTCGGGGTGACCGGGCGGCGTGGCAGGTCCGGGGCGTCCTGGCGGCGGCGGGTGGAGCGGTGCCGCCGCTCTGCACGTTTGGGGAGGACGTTGCCGCGCATGCTGGAGCGGGTGATCTGCTCGTCCAGGTCCCCGGTCAGCTCGTCCAGCTCGCTCGTGTCGCGCCCGGCCGCGTCGGCCTGGTCCCGGTGCTGCTGGGCTTCGGCGCGGTGCTCGACCCACATGACCTGTTCGTCGTCGGGGTCATCGGGGGTGATGACGGGTTCATGGTCGAGGTGCCAGCCCTCGCGGCATTGCGCCGCGCGCAGGGTCCTGGCCCGCTCGGCGCAGCCGGGGCAGACCGAGGCGAGGGTGTGGCCGCACGGGACGAGTACCTGCTCGGCCTGGCCGGTGCGGGTGTCGGTGCGGCGCAGCTGCACGGGGCGGATGCAGCCACCGTGCGAGACGGCCAGCTCGCGAACGACATCGCGGGCTAGCGCCATGGCCAGCCGTTGTGCTCGGGTCAGGTGTGGGGTCATTCACACCTCCTTGTCGTCGGGGTGATCAGGGTCGGTGATGTGCCACGTGATGCCGTAGCCGCAGCCGGGGCACTCCAGGGTCAGGAGTCCCGGGCCGGTGCGGGTGTCCAGCAGCGGGCCGCCGCAGTCCGGGCAGTCCTCGGGAGCGAGCCAGCCGGTGATCACTCGGTGTCTCCCATCGGTGCGGCCCGCCAGGCCGGGGCGGCGTAGGCGGCGGTCATGGCGCGGATGTCGTCGTCGGAGACGAACGCGGCGCGTACCCGCACCGGGTCCGGGTCAGCTTCGAGCCGGATGAACCCGACGCCCGCCCCGGTGCGCGGGTCACTGGATATCTGGTCGCACATCGCGCCGCGGTCGCGTGCTCCGTCGCCGAGCACCAGGTCGGCCTGGGATGGCTCGTCGAGGCGCAGCGCGATCTTGTCGGGGAACAGGTTGCGGATGTTGAGGACTTCCTTACGCGGGTCCTGCAGAGCGGCCACCACGCAGTACCCGACAGCCCGGCCCTGGGTGGTCAGGGTCGCCAGCGCGGCGAGCGTCCGCTCCCGTAGCTTGCGATCGGCCTGGTAGGCGGTCAGGAACGCGATCTCATCGACGATCACCACGACGAACGGGAACTCAGCCGTAGGAACGTGGTCACGCTGCTTACCGGCGAACCGGGCAGCGCGGGCCTGCATGTCCGCCACCGCGTCCTCAAGTAAGGCGGCGATGTCCGCCGGGTCGGCCGCGTACCGGCCATGACGGTCGAACAGCGCCCGGCCGAACGCCAGCTCCATCAGCTTCGGATCACAGGCAAGGACCCGGACCAGCCCGGCAGCCATCGCCGGGAGCATGGCCCGGATCAGCCCCCACACCCACGAGCCCTTACCGGCGCCGGTCGCCCCGGCGATCAGCAGGTGCGTGCCATGCAGCCGGATCGCCAGAACCGCGCCGTCCTCGCGGCGCCCAACCGGCAGCGCCCGCAGATCAGGCACATCGGGGATCGGCAGGGCGGGCACCGGGTCGGCGAGCGCGTCCCGGCGCACCAGCTCCAGGACGATCGTCCCCGGTCGCCCGGAGCGGACCCGGCATTGGCGGACGCCGAACCCGTGCGCCAGGCCCTCGGCCTTGTCGGCGAAGTCCTTCGGCGACTGCCCCGACACTATGCCGACCGTCACCCGGTCGGTGAACCGGGACGAGGCAACCCGGCCCAGGACTGGCAGCAGCACACGGCCCTGATACAGCGGCGCGAGGCGGCTGATCGTCATGACCGCCTGCCACCGCCGCCGGTAGCACCACCACCGCCACCGATCCCTGGCCGAGCCGCTGACGAGCCGGGTGAACCAGCGCGGGCTGGCCAGCCGTATCGCGGCAAGGATTGTCACCACGACACCGGCAACGGTCACCAGCCCCTGCCAACCTGTATTGGCCCACACGAGCATGAGAGTCCCGGCCGTTAGATCAAAGCCGGGATGGCGGATCGCGAACCACAGCACCCGCCACGTCAGCCGAGCGAGCTGGACGATCCAGATCACGAACTCTGGCGTGCGATATACCGGGGACCGCCACACCGGGGACGCGAACGGGTCGGGGTTATCGACCTGGGCGTATTGCTCGCCTCTCACGCTGCCGCGCATAGGATCGGTCACCTCTTCTCTGGTTGAGTCCGGGGAGAGAACCAGGGGCGGCAGGAAGGGGCTACTTCCTGCCGCCCCGCCTTCGATCAGCCCGCCGTTGCGTCTTTGTCGGCGATGCCTCGGCCGCGGCCGGGGACGCGCACCCCGGTGGCCTTGAGGGAGTAGGCCAGCCGCCCGGCCTGGTTCACGTATGGGGTGACCGTCAGCCCGGCGAAACTCCACCGGGACGAACGGCATCCCCGCGGTACCGGCCGGGAGCACCGGCTGGTCGGCCGCCGCGATCTTCACCCGCGCCGTCTTATCCCGCGCCTGCGGGTCGCCGTCGATGACCTCGGTCACCCACAGCGGCAGCCCGGACGCCTTGTCCTTGGACTGCACGAACCGCCCGGCCTTCGATGCCTCGAAGTCCCGCACCGGCTCGAACCCCCCGGCCGCGAACGCGCCACGCGGGAACACGTGACCGAACTCCACCGGGATCGGACCCTGAATCGCCATTTGACTTCTCCTGTCTGCCTCATGGCCTAGACCTGACCTATCAGGTTCGAGGACAAGCTATGCGTAATTACCTGACTTGTCAAGTTAGGTGAAATGCCGCCTCATGACAGGATGTGCTGCTGGCCTAGGTGAAGGGGTAGGCGTCCCGCAGCTCGTGCCGCTGGCCGGGCAGTACCAGGTCGCTGACCTGGATCGGCTGGCCTGCCGCGTCGTAGGCGGTGACGATCACGGAGAGCACCGGGGCATCTGGCGCTACGTGCAGCAGGCTGGCTTCCTCCCCGGCGGGGTGGCGGGCGGTGATCTGCTCGACGGCGTGGTCGAGCCGGATCTTCCGCCGGGTTTGCAGGTGCTGGCGGATGCTCTCGTTCAGCAGGTCCGGCGAGGCCAGGTCGGTGCCCGCCGCGAGTTCCAGCGGCAGCCACGCGGACGCCAGCTCGACCGGCTCGCCGTCCTCGGTCAGCAGCCGCTGGCGGACGAATGCCCTGGCCCCGGCCTGCAGTCCGAGCAGAGCGGTTATGTGCGGCGGGGCGAGCTTCACCCCAGCCTGCACCAACTCCCCGGCTAGCTGAGCCTCGGGAAGCTCCAGCACCCCGTGCGCGGGCCGGGTGCGCTCGGCGCCGTCGAGGGCAGGGCGCCCGCGGACGAAGCTGCCCTTGCCCTGCTGGGTGTCGATCCACCCGTCTTGGCGCAGCGCGGACAGCGCCCTGACGATGGTGGGCCGCGATACGCCGAATTCGGTCACGAGCTGATGCTCGGACGGCAGCAGCGATCCTGGCGGGTATTCGCCCCGCTCGATCCGCCGTTTTATCTCGGTGACCACCTGCGCGTATTTCGGTGGCGCGTAGTCGTATCCCATGGTGTCCGTCCGCTGTGGACTGCTGACTTATCAGGTCAGGCTAGCGGCATCAGCACAAGTTGTCACCTGATGGCAGTCAGCGGCAGCACACGGCAGTGGTAAGGCACGGCGGCACGCGATGGTCCTTCACGTGCCGCCGTGCCCGCTCATCAGCAGCCCGGCGTGCCGCCAGCACTGCCCGCCCGAGCCTCCGGGCTGCCTTGATCTATCGGCCGGGCGGCGAGCGCGCGGTTAGTCATCGCCGCCTATTAACATCCGCACTCCGCCGCCGGGGTCACGCTCGGCGCGGACCGGGGTGTGATAGCGGTCGTAGGTGTTCAGCCCGGACACGTACCGCACGACGGTGACCCAGCCGCGGGCCGGGATGCCAGCCGGAACCTTGCCCAGGGCCTCCAGCATCCGGGCCCGCGCCTTCGGTTCGGCATCAGTGATCCCGACCGGCGACAGCATCGGCCGCCCGCCCACCTCCGTTGCCACGCCCCACTCGAACAGGCGCATCACGCCGCATCCCCTCCGGTCAGCTCCGAGCCGGTGCCGCCGCAGCCCAGGCAGGCGATGCGGCGGCGCCGCAGCAGCCCGCGCTCATCGGCATCACCGCCGCTTGCCGCCGCCCGCCGCAAGGTCAGCAGCTTCCAGCCCCTGCCGCCGCACCACGAGCACGAGCCGGGATCGGCCGCGGTCACGCATCTCATGCGGCCGATCATCCCCGCAGTTACGTCGCGTGGTTGCTCCGTAACTGTCCCGTCTCCGGCGTGGATGTCTCATCTGTGTCTCATGACCGGCCCCGCGCTCCGCTAGCCTTACCGGATAACCCCTTTTGAGCACGGAACCGGAGCGGCCCGATGAGCGGGCAGCCGACACTGTTAGCGGCACTGCTGGAGGACAAGGGCCTGCAAAGATACGGCAGCTTCCGGCTGGCCTACGAGAAAGCCGCCCGGTCGCTGGACCGCGCCAGAGGCGGTATCGCGCCGAGCCGCGCCCAGTTCCACCGGTGGCTGACCGGGGACTTACGCGGCCTGCCGCACACCGACCACTGCCGTGTCCTTGAGCACCTGCTGACCGGATATTCATCCGCCCAGCTGTTCACGCCCTGCCCGGACGGCATCCCGCTTCCCGCCGCCAGCACCAGCCCGGCAGCACAGAAGCTTCCCGCAGCTGCGGGCATGGCCGACGTCGCCGCGTTCTTCGCCAGCCGCTCCGAATTCGCGGCCAGCATCGAGCTAAGCGCGCTGTTCGACGGCGCCAGCAGCATCCGCGCCGCTGGCCTGTCGCTCAACATGATCTGCCAGCAGGTACCCGACCACCAGTTGCGGCGCATGATCTGCGACGGTACCCGCCTCACCTGCCTGTTCCTGGACCCCCCGGACGGCCAGGCAATCAGGGCCCGCGAACGCGAAGAGGAGCACGCTGGCGGGCACCTGACCGGATGGACCAGCCTTAACATCCAGGTGATGTCCCGGCTCCGGGACCGTCTGCCCGCCGAGGCACGCGACCGGATGCGGCTCGCTGTCTACGACGAGACGATCCGGTTTAACATCGTGCTGGTCGATGACCGGGCGTGCGTCGTGCAGCCCTACCTTCCCAAAGCCCGCGGCATCGACTCCCCGACCCTGCTCATCCGCCGCAACGGCGCACCCGGCGGCCTGTACCCGGTCTTCGAGCAGGTCTACGACGCCATAGCGGAACGGAGCAGGCAGGTATGACGGCAGACCCCGGGTCATTCCTGCCGGTCGCCCTGCGGGCCGCCGACGTCGCCAGCGAGCTGATACGGACCCGGCCGCCTGCCTCGGTCACCGAGAAGTCCGATCGCGACCTGGTGTCCGATGTGGATGTGGCGATCGAGCGCGCGGTCCGCGGCTACCTGCGCGAGGCCACTCCGGACACCGGGTTCCTGGGCGAGGAAGAAGGCGGGTCTGGCGACCCGGGCACCGGGTGGCTATGGACGCTCGACCCGATCGATGGCACCTCCAACTTCGCCCACGGCCTGCCGCTATGCGCGATCTCGCTTGCCCTGCTGCGTGACGGCCGCCCGATCCTGGCCGTCATCGACGCCCCGTTCCTGGGCGAGCGCTACCACGCCGTCGAAGGCCACGGCGCCTACGCCGGAGAAAGGCCGCTGAAAGCCAGCACCACCACCCGCCTCCGCGACGCCGTAGTCGCGATCGGGGACTATGCCACCGGCGACGGAGCAGACCGCAAGAACGAGCTGCGCCTCGCCGCGACCATCCAGCTCACCCCCCGCGTCCACCGCATCCGCATGTTCGGCACCGCCGCCGTTGACCTGGCCTGGGTCGCCGCCGGGCGCCTGGACGCCAGCATCACCCTCAGCAACAAGCCCTGGGACACCTCCGCAGGCGTCCTGATCGCCCGCGAAGCAGGCGCCACCGTCACCGACGCCCACGGCCGCCCGCACGACCTCAACTCAGCCGCGACCATCGCCGCCGCGCCCCCGCTCATCAGCCAGCTCATCCCGCTCATCCAGGCCGCCGACCTCACCACTCCCCAGGACAGTCAGATCGGGTTCGCCTCGCCCCACAAGGCACTCGATGAGATCCTCAGCCAGGCCCGGCACCTCATCTTCGACTTCGACGGCCCCATCTGCGACCTCACCGCCGCCATGCCCGCAGACATCCCCGGCCAGCTCCGCACGGTCGCTAGCGCCGAAACGCCCAGCCTGCCCGAAGCCATCGCCGCGATCAGCGACCCAGTCGAGATCATTGCCCAGGCCGTCGCCATCAGCCCCAGCCTGGCCGCCCGACTTGACGCCCAGCTCACCAGCATCGAAGTCGGCGCTGCACGTGCTGCCCGCCCAGCCGCCTATGTCCACGAGGCACTAGCCGCATGCCGCGACTCGGGGCGAACACCTGCGGTCATCAGCCGCCACTCCGGCCAGGCCGTAAGTTCCTACCTCGATATCCACGGCCTCGCCGACCAGGCCCGGGATGTTGCGGCCATCGTCACCTTCCCGCCTGGTCACCTCCAGACGATGCCGCATCTCCTTGAAGATGTCATCCACGCTCTCGGCGCCATGCCAGCCGACTGCGCCCTCATCACCGCAACCGAGACAGGCATAGATACGGCATGCGGCATCGGTGCCCACGCGATCGGCTACGCCACCACGCCAGCCATCGCCGAACGCCTGACAGCCGCTGGAGCCGGAACCACGATCCCGAGCCTCGCTGACCTTACCCTCAGACTCCGCGCCCGGCCGTTGCCGAATTAAGCCGTACCAGATCAAGGCGGCACCGCTGCGCGCCGCCGCTCCGGCGCTTCCCGCGCCGGCTCTGCCTTGGGAGGCCCGCCCGCGCGGGCGCGCCGTCCGTCTGGACAGCCCCCCGCAGGTCAGCCGGACTCATTCGCAGCGCGTACTGACGCTGCACGTAACCGTCTTCCTCGCCACCAAGTGTCCAGCTCGCGGCCGCCGCGTCAAGGGCGCCCTCCGGGCGTCGCTAACGCGATCGGCTGCGCCGACCCGTGACCCGGCGCCCGCTCGCAAGGATTCTGCGCCTACGAGGAAGACAGAGGGACACTGCAGACCGGGTGGTGATCACGGTGACCCCGCCACAACCAGCTGACTGCTGCGGAAGGCCTCGACGAATTCCATCCGGCACGCTGGTAACGCCTGACAGGGGACTAGGCGACGCGCCGGCAATTATCATCGAATCGCCCTTGGCACGGCCGAGATTGGCTGCCATAACGTGACCGATTTGCAACCGGCGCGAGATCTCGCACGTCTATGGCTGATAGGAGTCCTACCGTAGACACGGAAGGGTAGGCGGCGAGGTGGTTGGGTGTTAGCAGCGCGGCGAGTGACCCTTCAACTGTCCCTAGTGGCCGGGCTGGTCGCGCTCTCGATCTTCTTCCCTTCATCTGGCGGCGCGCCTCGCGGCCTCTCGGCGCAGGCAGCGATCGGCGTCCAGGATATGCACAAAGGCTTCGACAAGAGGTGCACGCCAGGAGAAGGGACCATGCAGAATTGGTGGACCAACAGTCAGTACTGGTACATCGGGATCTACATCGGCGGATCAAACAAGTCGTGTAAGAACGACACAAACTTGACCGCAAGCTGGGTCTCAGACGTCAATTCAACAAATGGAATGAACTGGTCATTCATACCACTCTACGTCGGGCTTCAGGATCCGTGCCAGCCTCCATCCTCAGGTTTGGCGACTTTCTCGACTGACTCCACAACAGCCAACAACGAAGGTTCGAACGCCGCTGGTTACGCCATCAGCGATGCGCAGAACCTTGGATTCTCTAACTCAATTATCTACTTCGATCTGGAGAGCTGGAACGGCACCGGCGGTAACTGCCTCAGTTCGGCAGAGGCCTTCGTCAGCGGGTGGGTGACGGAGCTGCAGAGCCGAGGATGGACCGCAGGGCTGTATGGGTCTGCTGGCGGCTCCAGAATGGACGACATGTACCACCTGAACCACAATCCAACGGACGCGTTCATCGCCGCGTACAACGACGACGTCTCGCCGTGGAACATTTCCGGCTTCCCGAACTCAGACTGGGAATTCGACCACCGGATCCACCAGTACCATAGGGATACTTCCGCCACCAGCTGCAACGGGGGCATCTGCCTGCAGATCGACAAGAATTGCGCCATCGGCAAAACCGCGAAGGCGTGGGCCTACACGACCGAGACCAGCGAGCCATCGGGGTCGAGCGAAAGCGATGGACCAGCTGAGGACGGGCCACAATGCGGTACCTAGCTCTGATCCAGCTCGGCAGCCGATCCGCAAGCGAACGCCCAGTACCAGGTTTGCGTGCCCTCGCGCTGCGCACCCGCCCGCATCTGATTGCGGTGCTGGTCCTGTCGCTGGCGCTCATTTCAGCGGCGTGCGGATCTCGTGTTGCTACATCACAGCCGCACGCCACCGCGTCGGCGAGCCCCACTGCTCAACCGGCCACATCCGTCAGCATTGGTTCCGCGCAGCTCGTCGCCGGAAGCACCGGATGGATCTTGTCCGATCACGCTCTGTCCCTTACCACGGATGGTGGCCAAACCTTGGCAGATATCACCCCGCCTGGTGTGTCCGCAGGCGCAATCCGCGGGGTGTATTTCATGGATACCCAGCACGGGTGGGCCGTGTCTTCCTCGGCCAGCAACTCGGCGCAGCTTGAGATCAGCGCCACCGCAGACGGCGGCTCCTCGTGGTCGACATCGGATCTCGGCGGCCCGGCCGTTGACTTCGCCGACTCAACCTCAGCGCCTGCCTACATCGACTTCGTGGACGCACAGCATGGCTGGGTCATGTTGCTGGTCGCGGCCTCGGACGCGGGCTATCTCTTCCAGACCTCTGATGGCGGCAAGACCTGGCAACAGCTCCCAAGACCTGTCGGCGGGCGGATAGAATTCGTCAGCCCGACAACCGGATGGCTCACGTCCGCCGATCAGCAGGGCACCACCTTCACTGAAAAGATCTACGTCACCTCGGACGGCGGCCAGCAGTGGGCCACCGAGACCGTAACACCTCCCGCCGGGTTCACCCAGGATCAGGCCACCTACACCATCCCGGCATTCACCTCGCCTACCGACGTCATGCTGGCGGCCTTTGATAATGGCACCAGCTCGGCGGCCGGCTTCTACCAGACCGATGACAACGGCATGAGCTGGCAACTCAAGGCCACAGTACCAGCCGGGAAACCGGCAGGTGACGTAAGCCCTTCCGCAGCCGTGATCTCTAAAACAGACTGGGTAGCAGTCTCCATCTATGGAACCAGCGTTACAGACGTTACTCAGGCCGGGGCCGCCCAAACGGCTGTATCCCCCGTCGGCCTGCCGCCCGATTCGGGTATCGGCGATGCATCATTCACCAGCACTAGAGCCGGTTGGGTCGTGACCAACACGAGTAAGTGTGCCGGATTCAAGACCGACTGTACGGAGACCACCGCACTTTATGGGACCAGCGACGGCGGAGCACACTGGACGCAACTAGCAGGTCCGCCGGGGCCAACGCCTTCCTCGGCGAGCGCCACCGCCACACCGTAAAAGGTGCACCACGATGACGGCATGCAGTGGCGTTTGACAGCTGACAGCACCAATGACAGCAACGGCGACAGCTAACGCCCACCACCGACACGCCGCAGCATCGCGTCACGCTTGGGCCTCGTAAGCGAATTGCAAGGCCGCTAAGCCTGAAAAGCGGAAGGTCACGGTTCTGGGCGCTCCGCCGGTACATGCGAGAGCAGCAACACCGATGCGCTACCTGGGACAAGCCCACACCAGCTCGGATGAGAACGCCCTCGTCAGCCGAGGCACTGGACGGACTCGGACGGCTTCGAACATAGCCGAGCCCGCCTTTTAATCCGCGGGTTCATCGGACGGCGTTGGTAGGAGTTGGGCTGATCCGAACAGGTCGGGCATCATGTGCTGGTTCTCCGTCGCGTACCACTGGGGGAGCGCTGTGTGGGCATACCCTCCGCCGACGGACGGAATGACGTGTCCTGCTCGCTCGCCATCTGGGACGCGCCGGACACGACGAATGCAAAAAAGATCTCCACCCCTTTCAAGAAAGTCGGCCGAACCTGGACACAATTCGTTGCCACGTTGGGTAGGGACAACCCCGCAAGCGGCACTGTCCGGATCGAGATCTACCTGGACACAATCCACAAGTTTATGTGGATAGACAGTGTCAACGCGTTCTAGGCGCAGCGTTCCTGATCAGTCAGCCCAGCGCGTGCAGCACGACTGTGCAGCGACCAAGCCGACATCCGATGGCCGCAACCGACCCCGGCACCCCATACACCTGTGCCAGTGACCACCATCGACTAGTGAGCCGGTTTTGAGTTGTCTCGGCACCACGTGAGTCGTTTTCCGCACCAGCCGGGGCGGGTTTCGGGGGTCTGGGTTCCGGTAAGCCGGTCAGTGCGGTCTGCTGGCGGTATGGGTGACAGCAGGCTGGAGCCGCTGGTGATGTCTGAGGCCGAGCGGCGGACGTTAAGTAACTGGGCCAAACGCCGTAAGACCGCGCAGGGGCTGGCGTTACGGGCTCGGATCGTGCTGGCCTGCGCGGACGGTGGAGCCAATATCGCCGTCGCCGCGCGGCTGGGCATCAACCGGGGCACGGTGGCCAGGTGGCGCACCAGGTTCCTGCGCAGCCGGCTGGACGGGCTGAGCGACGAGCCGCGGCCCGGGGTTCCGCGCACCATCACCGACGCGCAGGTGGAGGAGGTGGTGGTGCGCACGCTCGAAGAGGTTCCCGAGGGGTCGACCCACTGGTCGAAGCGGGAGCTAGCCAGACAGGTAGGGATCTCGCCCGCAAGCGTGCTGCGGATCTGGCACGCGTTCGGGTTGCAGCCGTGGCGGACCGAGAACTTCAAGATCTCCCCCGACCCGCTACTGATCGACAAGATCCGTGACGTGATCGGCCTGTATCTGGCCCCGCCGGCCGGCGCGGCGGTGTTCGCGGTAGACGAGAAACCGCACATCCAGGCCCTGGAGCGGACCGCGCCGGTGCTGCCCATGCTCCCGGGCGTGCCCGAGCGGCGCAGCCATGACTACGTCCGCCACGGCACCATAGATCTGTTCGCCGCGCTGAACACCGCGACCGGCAAAGTGATCGGCAAGCTGTCCGCGCAGCACCGGGCGGTGGATTTCCGGGACTTTCTCGACGAGATCGACCGCCAGGCCGAGCCCGGCCTGGCGGTCCACGTGATCTGCGACAACCTCGCCGCCCACAAAGCACCCGTGGTGCACAGATGGCTGCTCGCCCATCCCCGCTTTCAGGTGCACTTCACCCCCACCTACTCCTCGTGGCTCAACCAGGCCGAGCGGTGGTTCGCTGAGCTGCAGCGGCGCTGCCTGGAGCGCGGCGTGTACTGCTCACTCGACGAGCTCACGACCGCGCTCGAGGGATGGATCAAGACCTGGAACCAAGGTGCCCGGCCCTTCAAATGGACCAAGACCGCTGACCAGATCATCGACCGCATCTGCCGCTACTGCTCACGCATCTCCGAACCGGCTCACTAGGTTGCCGGTAGTTCGCATCTAGGGGGCGTGCCCGTGGCGTGCCCGATAGAACGGTGATCAGCGGTGAATCACGGTCGCTCACGGACACGCCACATCGGCCTTGACCTGGGATGTGCCAGGTCAGCGTGGCGTCGTCGAAGACCTCCTAAGCAGTAGGCCGCAGGTTCGAGTCCTGCTCGGGGCGCAGGTCAGAGCATAAGTTTCGAATTTAGCTGCTATGGCAGTGAGCCATGCGGGGAGCCAAAGGTCAGGCGCTGCTGCCTTTGGCTCAGGTCATTCCGACGTTACCAAGGGAGGCGAGATCCGGGCCAAACCGGCGCCAGAGTCCCGTCGGGCCCGGACAGTCCCTGGCCAGCCGACAAGCTAGAACGCTGGTGCGCCGCGCGGATGCGGCTCGTTTGGAGTGGTTACGGGACAGTACCGGGCGGGACAACCCATCGCGCTGGCTGTCCGGTGATCTTTGCGATCAGGTCGTAGTCGCCGTCGTAGTGCAGCACGGTGACTTGCTCTCGCTCGGCGACGGCGGCGATCAGCAGATCGGGGAAGCCGACTGCCCGGATCTGCCCGTCGCGCCAGAGCGCGGCCTGGACATCGAGCGCGCGGCGCCAGTCCTCATCTCGGGTGGCGAGCCATTCATAGCCGATGTCGCGGTCGGCGCGCAATTCATCGAACTCTGCGCTGGTCCTGGCGGCCCATCCGAGCTCGAACTCGATGACGCCGCAGGTGGCTACCAATCCGGCTTCGATCAGCGGGCCCAGCACCATGGCCACCGGTTCGTGCCGCAGGCGCGCCAGCGCGCTGGTGTCCGCCAGATGGCTGGCTACCGCTGCCATGCGGAGCGCATCACCTGCTCGTCCTCAAGATCAGGCAGGCCGCCGGAGGCCAGACGCCGCAGATCCCTGCGCCGGGCTGCCAGCGCGGCAACCGCGCGCAGGGCAGCATTGACGGTGTCCTTCTTGGTCTCGGTGTGCAGTGCCTGCTGGGCAGCGGCGAGGTACTCCTCGTCGACATCGATAAGCGTCTTCGCCATCTCCACCTCCCTCCTCCCTGCAGGATATCCCACTAGCGTCTTACTGGATATACGCTAGTCGTGAGACGGCGCGGCGCGGGCGACGTCGCTCCGAAGCGCCGCGATGATGATCGTTGCCGCCAGCTCGACGGCATGCTGAGCCTAATGGCCGAGAACCGGCAACCGCCCCGGCCGTCCGGTTCCTGGATCGTCCCTGATTTGGCGCGCGCACTATGCGGCTACGAGCGGATGTTCCTGGGGTAGCCGGCAGTGTGAGTCGTGGAGACCACGGAGACTGGCCGGTGCGAGACTGCGGGGGTGGGCATTGACTGGGCGCATCAGCTGGCGGAACAGCTGGACCGGCAGTGGCGCGGGCGGTTTCGTCCGCGTTGTGAGGGGCTGACCGACGCCGAGTATTTCTGGGAGCCGGTGGCCAATGCCTGGAGCATCCGCCCGCGGGGGCATGGGCGGGCGGCGATCGCGGCGGGCGGCGGCGATTTCGTGATCGAGTTCGCCGATCCCGAGCCGAGCCCGGCGCCGGTCACCACGATCGCGTGGCGGCTGGCGCACCTGATCACCGGGGCGTTCGGCAGCCGCGTCGGCGATCATTTCGGCGGGCCGCCGGTGGACTACTACGCTTTTCATTACGCCGGGACGGCGGCGCAGGCGCTCGCGCAGCTTGATGAGGTGTACGCCGCGTGGCTGGCCGGGGTGAAGAGCCTCGATGATGGCGGGCTGGCCCGGCCGTGCGGCCCGGCCGAGGGCCCGCTCGCCGAGTACCCCATGGCCATGCTGGTGCTGCACGTCAACCGCGAGGCGCTGCACCACGGCGCCGAGATCGCCCTGCTGCGCGACCTGTACGCCAACCGTTAACCGAACTCGCACGAGCCTGCCAGCCCGCCGGGCGGCAGCATGCTGCTGTGGCTGTTTGTCATGACACCCGCTCCGATCGGGTCGTTCCGTCGCCGCTCCGCCGGACTGCGTCCGTGCTACGTGCGCATATCGCCCGAACCGAGAGGAGCTCGCCGCCGCGCTCATCCTCGGCAGGGAGTTACCAAGCTCATTTCAATCCTCAGCCGCCCCGTCGATCCTCGGAGCAGGCCAGCCCGCCGCGGGGTTGCCAAAGCTCATCGACGCCGACCGCAGTCATCCGGAACGACCGGCTCGGCGGCTCCTGCAGGAACAGTCCCAGGTTGCACAGAGTGGCCGACTTTCGGCACTCACATCACAGGGTCCAGAGGGTTCCCGGCGACAACGGAATTCGGACCAGAGCCCTCGTCGTGCGGGCCGGCGGGACTCACCCGTCGTCGATCGGCACCTCGAACATCCAGCGCGTGCCGGTAAAGGGAGGGTCCGTATTGGGCGCGAGACCCACGGTGCCGTCGCCGGTCCTCCCATCAAGGAAGCGGTTCCCTGGGATGTCGCCAAGACACTCGAAAGCCCAGATCCCGCCCTCTTGCGGAGTTCCCCTCCACCGCGTGCCAGTGAATGGTGGCTGATGGCTGGGCGCGAGGCCCACGGTGCCGTCCGCGGTCCGCCCATCAAGGAAGCGGTTGCCAGGAACATCGCCAAGACACTCGAAAACGAAAATGTTCTGCGCGAACTCGTGGCGAGCCCATCTGGTCCCAGTGAACCCACGGCCTGTGGTGCGTGCCAAGCCAACCGTTCCGTTGGCGGTCCGGCCATCAAGGAATCGCGGCCCTGGGACCGCACCTTGACACACGATAAAGACATGGTCAGCCATATCGCACCCCTCCTTGGCGAAAGTGTAGAAACGATCCTACGCTTGGCCGCGGTCGGGACAGATGCACATGAGCCCCGCTGGCGAAAGGCCTCGATCGCCATCAGCACCGGCGCGGCCCCGCTCGCATTCACCGCCAGCCAGTACAGGCCGTGAACCACCTCAAACCGCGGATCGCTCACCGCCGTCGCTGGCCGAGGATCGGCGATGTCCTCAATGGCGGTCAGCGCCCTGCGCGCCGCGCCGGCAAGCAGCGCATCCCGTTGTGCCCCTCGGTACCGGCGAGCAACGGGTCAAACAGCTGCCGCGCAACGCCGGACGAGAACCCTCAAGCTCCCCGCCGCGCCCAAACAGGACCGGCAACCCCACCAGGCGCGCACGCTCCCTGGCCACTCCCAGCAAACAGGTCATGCCGATCCCCGCCGGACCGGTGATCACCAGCACACCTCCGTTGCCTGCCCGGGCCGCGGCAAGCAGAGCATCAACCGCGCGATTACCGGACGTCCCGGGGCAGCAGTCATTTCACCTCGGCAGAGCCATCACCTCAGCGGCATAGACCGGACGTTCGGCCGGGGTTTGTCATCGGCAAGGGGACGGCGACGTGGAGATGGGCGGTTGCGCCGGGACTGGTGTACGCGACACGGAGATCCTCGCCGCGCTCGCCGGCGTCGAACCGGGCGCGGCGGTGTTCACCAGGTAGGGTCGCCCGCCAGCCAGGACGCTGACAATCGAGTTGGTGTCCCGGCGCCGGGTGCAGGCGCCAGCGGAGGCGGCTGGCCAGGCCGCCGGAAACTGCTCGCACGACAAGGCGGGCGATAGCCCATGGGTCCTCAACAGTCCCGGCTGGTGTGAATGTGGCGGGCCAG